>JGI24709J26583_10001649_pt1 | contig 18906 bp, 19 predicted proteins | sample BioPla2DNA1_FD_26583 | JGI IMG/M metagenome (IMG submission 26583) | reverse complement strand
TACAACTCCATCGCTAAGCACCGTACGTATTTCAAGGTCTGCAATGGGCGTGCTTGCAGTTGCGCTAATAAAAAAACGCATAGAAAACCCCGATTGGCCTATAATGCGCATCGCAATAGACGGTCAGCTTAAATGCCGCAACAGCGTATCCGCCTTTGAAAACAGCAAAAAACTGGCGGAATGTATATAACACTTATCTCAACCTAAATCAGTTTTATCTTGCGCGCCTTTTCCGATTTGTAATTTAAGTTTTATATCACAGTATAAGCGTTAAAACTAAACTTCCTGCAAGCGCAAACATAAGGCACATAGGTACTGCACGGAACATCAGCTTTGGGAAAAGTTCCGCCCTTTCTTCTTCGCTTTCACAGGAACCTAATATAAGGCTGCCGCCTGATGAAAAGGGAGATATTACCGCCGCTTGAGCGCCTACTACAATCACCGTAAATAACAACATGGGGTTTAAACCTGTAGCTGCCACAATAGCAGCAACGGTGGGAAACAATGCGGGCGTTACAACGCCTAACGTACTGCTGAAAAACGCCATAATACCTGCAATTAGCGTAAGCATTAAAGGCACTATTTCTTTTGGAATACTGCTGCCCACCCAGCCTGCAAGCATATCTATCGTGCCTGCTTCTATAGCTACTTGTATCAGCATACCTACTCCGCATATCATAATTAGCGTATTCCAAGGCACTTTTGCTATTACCTTTTTCTGGTCGCCAAGTTTCATAAACATCGCGATAACAGCAAATACTATTGCCATTAGCCCTATATCTATTTTACTGTTTAAGTAGTTTATGGCAGTACTGCCCGGAAATATAATGTTAAGCATAGGGAAAATAAGCACCGTAAATACAAGCGCCAATATTAATGTAAGAGTGCGCTTCTGTATAGCGTTAAACTTTTCAGGTTTATCTATATGATATGCTTGTATCGCCCCGGCAGTTCTTGAAGATATAAATGTCCATACTCCTATAACAACTGTAGGCAAAATAAGTGTAGCTATAAATATTGTTGTTGCGTACGCAAAAGATTCATCTGCGTACTTTGTGCGCTCTATAAGCTCTCTAAACACTGCGCCGCTTGAGCTTGTCATAAAATGCGATCCCGCAGAAGCACCGTAAGTTACGGCAATTGAGCCAAGCATTTTATTCATGCCGGTTTTACGGCATATAAGCAGTGTTATAGGCGCAAACGTCGCAAGCACTGTGAAAAAATCCGCACCCAGAGCAGAAATTATAGTCGCGGCAAAGTATATAAATAGGGGCAGTAAATTTGGAAATTTGCGGCATGTATAAAGCAACCGCATAGCAAGCTTTTCAAGCGTGCCGTTTACTATCGCAAAGTTATAGAACAGCGATATGGACATTATCACAAAGAATATCCTAACCGGCCACATTGAAATAAGCGCTGATGGCTTTATGCCCATGAAGAAACAGCCTATTATATAGGCGAATATTATCCCGAACAGACCCGTGTTTATCTTGGTTTTGTAGCCAAGTAATATTGCTAACGATATGGCGATTAAAATAACGACTGTCATATAAGTATTCCCCTTAATATAATCTCAAGCCATAAGACTTTTACGCGTAGAGCCTATTGCTCGGAATAAATTTCGCCTGCAAAGAGCGAAATACAATGAGTATTATCGCAGTTTAGCAGGCTTTTTTCAACTATTTGCTAAAAACTAGCGGTGCTTTTCCTTATAATGTGCGTGAAGCTTACTAAAGGTTTCTTCGCTTATGTAATGCTCAACACGGCAGGCGTCTTCCGTAGCAGTTGCTTCATCTACACCCACGCTCATAAACAGCTTTGTAAGCAGCTGATGCCTTTCGTATACCCTTTCAGCAATCCTCTTGCCCTTGTCAGTTAAATGTACATGGTTGTTCTCATCAACCTCAACCAAGCTTTCGCCACGCAGGCGCTTCATCTGCTCGCTTATTGTGGGCTTTGAAAAGCCCATATGTCTGGCGATGTCAACCGAGCGCACCTTACCCTTCTTACTAAGTATTAGTATTGTTTCTAAATACATCTCGACCGATTCTGTATAACTCAAATCTATCCCCCCTATGAAATGCCTTTTTATTAGCATCTACTTATTAATATTACAACAAAATGAGCATAGTTTCAACAAAGGACTGAAAACGTATAACTATAGCGTCTTGTTAGAGGGTATAATATTTGTTATAATCGTATCGTACTTACTATGTAGATGGGGATGTATTATGAAGGCAGGCGTCATTTCGCTGGGGTGCGCTAAAAACCAGATAGATACCGAAGAAATGTTATATTACTTAAGACTTGGCGGCATAGAACCTACAGATGTTCTGGATAAAGCCGATGTACTTATTGTAAACACCTGCGGGTTTATAGAATCTGCTAAACAGGAATCCATAGACGCAATATTAAGCCTTGCTAAATTTAAGCAGATAGGCGCTTGCAAGCTTTTGTGTGTAACAGGCTGCCTCTCGCAGCGTTACTCAAAGAAACTTATGGATGAAATCCCCGAGATAGATATAATAACCGGCATAGCTCAGTATGATATATTGCCTAAGCTTATTTCTGATGCCATAAGCAAAAACACAAGGCACCTAGATGTTACAAGGCATAAGCCCAAAGAAGCTAAGGGTAGAATACTTTTAACTAAGCCCTATACCGCATATGTTCGCATAAGCGATGGCTGCGATAACCGCTGCAGCTACTGTGCCATACCTTTAATAAGGGGAGCTTTTTCATCGCGGAGTGAAGATAATATATTAACTGAAATGAAAAACCTTGCGGATAATGGCGCAAGGGAGCAGATTATTATAGCGCAGGATACCACACGCTATGGAACAGATACAAAGGAAAGCTCAATTATAAAGCTTATAAATAAAGCCGCTAAAATACAAGGTATAGATTGGCTAAGGCTGCTCTACTGCTACCCTGATGAAACCACATACGAACTAATAGACACTATGGCTTCACACGATAATATATGTAAATATTTAGACCTGCCTCTTCAGCACGCGTCGGATAAAATACTTAAACTTATGAATAGAAGGGGCGATATAGCTAAGGTTAAGGATATACTATACTATGCAAGAAGCAAGGGCTTCACGCTTCGAACTACATTTATAGTGGGTTTCCCGGGCGAAAGCGANGAGGATTTTGAAACCCTGCTTAACTTCACTGCTGAAATGCAGTTTGATAGAATGGGCGCTTTTACATACTCTAGGGAGGAGGATACCCCCGCTTATTTAATGCCCTATCATGTTCCGGAGCACATTAAACTAGAGCGTCTTGACAGGCTTATGCTGCTTCAGCAGGAGATAAGCCTTAAAAGAAACCGCTTTCGCATAGGAGATGAGGAAAAGCTGCTAATAGTGGGCAAAGAGAACGGCTATTATATTGCACGCTCCCAAAAAGAGGCGCCTGATGTTGACGGAATAATATACTTAAGTTCAGATGAAACCATAGCCGATGGCAGCTTTGTAAAAGCTGTTATAGATGATGCCGACAACTATGACCTTTACGCAACACATATAGGAGATAAATAGATTGAATTTACCTAATAAACTTACAATAGCAAGAATAATACTCATTCCCCTTTGTCTTCTGCTCTTGTATTTCCGCTTGGATATATTCGCCGGAATAGTGTTCATTATCGCCTGCTTAACCGATTTTATTGACGGCTATATAGCGAGAAAACGCAATATGGTAACAAACTTCGGCAAATTTGCAGACCCTGTGGCGGATAAGATACTGGTAGTATCCGTTATGGTGTTGCTGCTTCATCAGGGCAGGTTCCCTTGGTGGGCACTGCTGGTAATAGTAGTAAGGGAACTTGCAGTTGACGGCATACGCCTTGTGGCTATAGAGCAGGGCGTAGTTATAGCTGCGGGCAACCTAGGCAAGATAAAAACCACTTTGCAGATGTTGGGCGTTATAGCCATAATGTTTAACTTGGACAGTGCAATTACTATGACGCTTAATGTACTTATGACCTTCTTTACTATTGTAAGCGGTCTGCAGTACATATACGAAGGGAGGCATTTGCTGCTTGAAAAAAGCGGTAAATAGGATAATAGAACTGCTAAACGCCAAGCAGCAGTGCATATCCTTTGCTGAAAGCATAACAGGCGGTATGCTATCAAGCTGTTTTGTAGATGTACCGGGAGCAAGCAAGGTATATTTAGGCAGCGCGGTATGTTATAGCGATTATGCTAAGGAAAGCGTGCTAAATATTCCGCATAGTATAATAGAAAAGCACAGCGCTGTAAGCTATAAATGCGCCTATTATATGGCAAAATCTACGCTTAAACTGTATAATAGCGACTATGCTGTTGCAACTACTGGCTACGCAGGTCCTACCGGAAACCCGGTTGGCGAATGTTTTGTTGCAATTGCCACAAAAAAAAGGGTATGTGTACACAGACTTAAACTAAAAGCGGGGCGCAACAATATAAGGCGGGCATGTACTGCAATCGCGCTCATATATCTATATAAATTTTTGAAAGGGAGTAAACAATATGTCTAACTCAAAAAAAATACCTTTAATTAAACAAAACGATGAAAAATCCATGGCGCTTGAAAGGGCGCTTGTAGCGCTTGATAAGCAGTTCGGCAAGGGAACAGTAATGAAGCTTGGTGAGCAGAGCAAGCTTAAAATAGATGTTATATCCACCGGCTGCCTTGAGCTTGATATAGCCCTTGGTGTGGGCGGTATACCAAAGGGACGTATAATAGAGATATTCGGACCAGAGTCTTCAGGTAAAACCACAGTTGCGCTGCATATGATAGCACAGGCACAAAAAGAGGGTGGCATTGCAGCTTTTATAGACGCGGAACACGCCCTTGACCCTGAATACGCTAAAAACCTAGGCGTGCAGATAGAAGAGCTTTACATAAGCCAGCCCAATACAGGCGAAGATGCCCTTGAAATAACCGAAGCGCTCATACGCTCCGGGGCTATAGATATAGTAGTAATAGACAGCGTAGCCGCACTTGTGCCAAGGGCTGAAATAGACGGCGATATGGGCGATATGTTCGTCGGTCTTCAGGCGCGCATGATGAGCCAAGCCATGAGAAAGCTCGCGGGCGTAGTGTCAAAGACAAATGCAATAGCTGTTTTCATAAACCAGCTTAGGGAAAAAGTGGGCGTTATGTACGGCAACCCCGAAACCACCCCCGGCGGCAGGGCGCTTAAGTTCTATTCCTCTATAAGGCTGGATATTAGGCGCGGTGAGCAGCTTAAACTGGGCGGCGAAGTTATAGGCAACCGCACCAAGATAAAGGTGGTTAAAAATAAAGTTGCCCCTCCATTTAGAGTGGCGGAGGTGGACCTACTATACGGGCAAGGAATAAGCCGCGAAGCGGGTCTGCTGGACCTTGCAGTTGAAATGAACATCATAGACAAGAGCGGTTCTTGGTACTCATATAATGATTTGCGCATAGGTCAAGGCAGGGATAATGCAAGGCAGTTCTTAAAGGACAACCCCGAAATAACCAAGGAAGTCGAAGAAAAGATAAGGGCAAACGTAGCACCCGTCCATACCGAAGGCGAAGATACAGAGGATACTGAAGAATAATCTCTGACAATATATGCATACAATAACTAATTGCGATAATAAAAGCACAGAATTAAATGACGATACAGCTCTTCTGCAGCTTGTAGCCATAATCACTATGTTTATAGACCATATAGGCATAGTGTTTTTCCCGAGTCAAATATGGTTAAGAGTAGTAGGAAGAATGGCATTTCCCTTATTCTGCTACAATATTGTGCAAGGTTTAGATTACACAAAAAACCCATTGCGCTATGCTCTAAGGCTGCTTGTGTTTGCGCTTATATCTCAATACCCGTATATGTTAGCGCTATCACACGAAGTATTTGAGCTTAATGTAATATTCACTTTGCTTCTTGGCATGCTGTCCATATGGGGCATAAAGATAAGAAAACACTATAGCCACATACTTATGCCTATAATATGCCTTATTATTTCGGCGCTTCTTACTATGGACTATGGCTTTAGAGGAGTACTTCTTATAATATTCATGTATTTGTGCAGAAAAAACGCAGGCGCATTTGCGGCTATGTTTATATCCTTCTGTCTTTACTGGGGAGCCAATTCATACAGCGTAGTAAATTTCCAAAACCTAACTTTACCCCCTGCACTATCTAAACTATTATATGTGATTCAACCATGTTTTAAGATTCAGTCTATGGCTATGTTATCCCTCCCGCTAATTCTAATAAATACTGACAGCAAAATTAAGAGAAATAAGGTCTTAGGGTATATAGCATACCCCGCGCATCTTGTGCTGTTGTATGTTCTTAAGAGCATGTAAAATCAAAGCAGTGAGAGCTTGCTTTACTTGTCGGTTTAATGCAATTATGGTAGAATTTAACTGAGTTCATAGAAGGAGGGAGCCTTATGCAAAGGCGTGTAATAATATTTATGTCATTTGTTTTGGCGTTGTCTTGTTTGGGTTTTTCCGCAAGCGCAGAAAACTATGAGTTTGACGACATCTACGCAAGCCTAAGCCTTCCAAGTGACGTATACAACAATGTAATAACTAAGGACAATGCAGCAAACAACGAGGACACTTTAAAAAGCTTAGGATATGAAGTTGAAAGTTTCAATACTGGCGGAATGCTATTAATCGCTTCCGACAAAAAGAACGATAGGCTGTTAACCCTTTCCGCGGTTAAAGACGGCGAAGCCGAACAATATTTCAACATAAACGAACACACTCCGCAGACACGCGCATCCTACCGCAGGCTTCACTCTGCAAGCGATAGGTTTAAGGTGTTGGGCTATCACTATAATTCTGTAGAATGGAAAAACTTCAAAAAATCCGGGCGCTGGCTAATGCTAAGGTATAATTTCCGCCAAGGAGGCAGCGTTGAACATAGAGGATACCAAAGGCGTACTATTTATAACGGCTATACCATAACCTTGGACATGAAAGTATTAGGAGGAAGGCAGCTTAAATCTGCGGATAATAAAGCACTTAACAAGGTATTTGATACACTTACTTTCACTCAAACATTACCTCTGCCTCAGCTTCCAGTAAGCTTTGATGAGCAGGTAACCGCTCCTTCCGAAACTGCAGAGGATACCTTCACCATGAAAGGTAAAACCGCAGCAGGTGCGAAACTTACCGCGGTTATAGGCTCGTTCAGCACCGCAGAAACCAAGGTGTTTGAGGGAACAGCCTCTAAAAACGGCAGCTACAGCTTAACTATTATCTTACCTAGGGAAGACCTGTATTTTATGACGCTTACAGTGGAAGTTGAAGGCGCGCTCCCACTTGAAAAACAGTACGCCGTAACATACCGCAAGGGGCTAATAAATGTTGCCATCAATAATTCCCCGCCTGAAAAGCTGGAAGCGGATAGCTATACCATATCAGGCACAGCTGAAAAAGGTGTAAGCGTAAGCCTTTCTGTAAACGGCGAAGTAAGTACAAAGCGCATAGGCGCGGGCGGCAAATTCTCTTTCAAAATAGATACCAAAAACGAAGGCAAGTATGACATTATTCTCAAGTTCTCAAAAGAAAACTACGAGGATAGGTCTTTCATTTATAATTGCGAGCGCACCTTAAGCGATGAGGAACGCATTTCGCGCATTAAGAGCAGCGCAAAAAGCCCCGCCTACAGCACGCTTATGCGCAACATAGACAACAATGACGGCAAAATGCTCCGCTACGAAGGATATATAATATCTTCAGAAGAAAAAGCGGGAGAGTGGATACTTAAATTCGCCACGGCAAAAACAGGAGAAACTTATAAAAACCTGATAATTCTTTCCAGCGATAAACAGGTAGGCTACCCGTTAAATACCAAGCTCACCGCATATGGGGTGTTGGTGGGTACAAGCAGTATGCTCAACGAAAACAATCAGGAAGTTGAATGTCCTAAATTACAGCTTATGCACATCGAATAACAATATTAAAAGGGGGATAAATATATTGAACAATGTAATTAAGGATTTGCATGGCAAGATGATAAATGCACCAATAGCGCCGCTTGGCATCATTGCCATGGCGGGCTGTGAAGACATAGGCAGAAGCGTAAACAAATGGCTTTTACAGTGGCAAGGCGTTAATAACACCGAATTTTTCGATACCGAATATTACACGGTACCTGGCAGCGATAGGGATACCTTTTTAATAAATGCGAATTGCCCTAGGTTCGGTACCGGCGAAAGCAAGGGTGTGCTTAGAGAAAGTGTGCGCGGCTATGATATATACATAATTTGCGATGTAACTGCGTACAATATCCGGTACAAGATGTACGATATGGAAGTACCTATGTCGCCGGACGACCATTTTTCAGACCTTAAGCGCATAATCGCTGCCATCGCCGGTAAGGCAAAACGCGTAAATGTGATTATGCCCTTCCTATACGAGAGTCGCCAGCACCGCCGTAATTCCAGAGAGAGCTTAGACTGCGCTATAGCTCTCCAAGAGCTTGAGAACATGGGCGTTACAAATATATTAACTTTTGATGCCCATGACCCTAGAGTTCAAAACGCAATACCCCTTTGCGGCTTTGAAAACATAATGCCAACATACCAGATGCTAAAGGCGCTGTGCAGGGAAGTTAAAGATCTTTATATAAATAAAAACACCATGGCAGTCGTATCCCCCGATGAGGGCGCAGTGCCAAGAAATATATTCTATTCCACCGTGCTTTCACTTGAAATGGGCATGTTCTACAAACGCAGGGATTATACCCGCATAGTTGAAGGGCGCAACCCCATAATAGCGCATGAATACTTAGGTCCTGATGTAGAGGGCAAGGATATTATAGTGGCGGATGATATATTATCAACCGGGGATTCCATAATAGAACTTGCAAAGGAGCTTAAAAAACGTAAGGCGGCAAGGGTATTTGCCATAGTTACCTTTGCGTTTTTCACAAATGGTCTTGAAGCATATCAGGAAGCTTACGAGCAGGGACTTATTTCTAAGGTTATCACTACAAACTTAACACACCATAGAGAAGAGCTGCTGCAAAAGCCGTGGTTCGCACGTGCTGATATGAGCAAATATATATCATACCTTATTGCAACGCTAAATCATGATAGAAGCCTTGGCAAATTGCTAAACCCCTATAACCGCATTAAAAATCTGCTTGAGCGCTATGCTAAGGAACAACTGGATAAGGGCATTAGGCTTGTATGAGCGATGAAGCTAAACCAAAAAACATTATAGAATCCGCAATTTCAGGCATAAAAGGCAGGGATATATATAAGCAGGTCGATAGGTACACAGAAGAAGTTACAACCGTGCTTGAGGGCATGAATGCAGACCTGCACAGCTTATATGACAAACAGGAGTATAATTCCGCAGAAATAACAATAATTACTGAAAGGCTACAGGAATATGGCAAACGCTTAAACAGCATTGAGCAGGATATAAAGCGCCTGCAGGACAGCATAGCAAAAGAGCAGAAGCGCAAAAAGGGCGTATTGCAAGGCTCCCTTAAACAGATAACCTGGATAGCGCTTATAATAAGTGGCGCATGGGTTATAACTGCACTGCTCCGCACATTTGGAGGTTAAAATGGCAAACCTAAAAGAACTTTTTGAGCATTATAAATCTAGGGATAAAAGCATAATAGTAGACAGCATAGCCCTTGGCGCAAGCTTTGTTGACGAAATGAGCATAGGTCTTGGGCTTATTGAAAATACTGATGTACTTATGGATACTGTAAGCCCTATAAGCACAGCTCTCCCCTTTGCAACCGTTGTGCTGCACGAGGGCAGCAATGTTCTTTTTAAGCATAAGAGCCTAAAAGCAGGCAACCAAGACACTCGCTACCGCCTTGTAAGAAATGGCGCTTCACTTGTACTCGGAACTATGCTAAACTGTATAGGCGCAGGCATTATAGCGCTTCCCTGCGCTATAGGTTTAAGGCTAACTCTTAACCGTTTCCGCTCAAAAATACTCACAAGCTACAGAGTAGAAAAACGTATAGAGAGGATTAAAGCCTTACAGCAAAAGGAATTGCTGCCAAGCGCAGAATATGAAAATAATTTACTTACAGAAAGCGCATAGGCAGTAATTTTTGTGTTTTATATCCGGTTATTTGTTTAATTTTTATACTTTGGCGTACATATAAGTGCGCCATATTTTTTATAGCCACAAATTAAAAAGGAGAGGACATGAAACAGCTAATAGTTATCGCGGATATGGAAGGCGCGAGCGGAATATTTGAGCATAACAGAGACGCTCTTTTGCATGAGGAGCTTTTCCCCGACAAATTGCTTTGGAGAGAATACGGAAGAAACTGCATTACAAGCGATGTTCTGGCAGTATGTTTTGCCGCTAACGACTTTGGAATAGACGAAATACTTTTGTACGATATGCATTTTGCGGGCTGCACCGAAAGCAATATAATAGTAGAAAAACTACCCGCAAATGTAAATTTTTTTGACACGCCCAGCAGGTGCTTTTTATGGAGCAGAATAAGGGGGCAGGCTATAATAAATCCCTTCGGCATAATAACAGTAGGGCAGCACGCCCGAAACGGAGATGACAACGCATATTTCTCCCATACCATACACACTCCCCCGCTTGAAAGATTCATTATAAATAATTTGAGTATTGCTGAAATAGGAATGACTGTAATGTGCTTTAATGGCACGCCTTATGTGGCAAACATAGGCTGCGCCGCATCGCACAGGGAAGCGATAGAGCTATCGCCAAATGTATCATGCATATCAGTTAAAGATAAGCTTAATAAATGGGAGCCATCCCCTAAAGAAGCTTATCCACTAATATATAACGGAGTTTTAGAGGCGCTTAAAGCTATAGATAATAAAACCGCTTACGAGCATACTGGTATATGCAGCTGTTCACTTAGCCTTAGTGAAGGATATAAATTTAGCGCCCCTGATAGTTTCCCTTGGAAGGGCGGCTTTACAGAAAGGGAAGCTTTCTTGCAGGCACCCGATATTGAAATAGCCCTTATGCCTGCTTGACATAATTTGTCACATTAAGTATAATGCCTAGGCGCTGAGAAATGCGTTGGGGAATTGTGTAACGGCAGCACCTACGACTCTGACTCGTATTGTCTAGGTTCGAATCCTAGTTCCCCAGCCAATGCCTCCGTCGTCTAGCGGTCTAGGACGTCGCCCTCTCAAGGCGGAAACACGGGTTCGATTCCCGTCGGAGGTGCCATAGCTTAGCGCGTGGGAAACAGGTTAGTTCCTCTTTTTTTGTGCTTTTATGTTATAAAAACATTGGTTCATTTAGTTTGTGTTATTTGTACATGAAATATAAAAAGCGCCGCGTTTTTTGCAGCGCTAATCGTTTTTAGTAAAATGTTATTTTATGGCATCCTCAGATATAAATCCTCGGGCAAGTTTGTCTGTAACCGGCTCCATTGCCTCTACATAAAGGTATGGGCTATATGTGGCAAGGATTGTGATTTCCGTTCCTGCAGTAAGCTTGGCAATTTCAGCGCTTTCAAGATGCGTATTGCCGCAAAGCGAAATATCGGTTGTTAGTTTCGTCTTATAATCTGAAAATTTAAGCTCAGAAAGCGATAGGTCTTCAGGCGCAGCCTGCTTATTTACATAACCTATACTAAGTCTAGCATCGTCGCCGTGTATGTATGCCACAATTGCCCAGTCCTTATTTGTACCGAACCAATTATAGTTATTGTTTGTACTTGCAACAATATTTGGGTTACCATCAAAAGCGAAATATTCTGTACCCGGACCCATATATACAGCAGCATCTTCCTTTGCAGCTCCTGAAACACAAGAAGTAGGGAATTTTTCAAGCCCTTCTAGCGGGTCTACAGTAGGAGCGGGTGTTTCCGTAGGCGTCTCTGTAGGTTCTTCAGTGGGTTTTTCAGTTGCAGGCGCTTCTGTTACTGGAGCTTCTGTAGGCGCTGTGGTGGGTGCTTCCGTTACAGGAGCTTCTGTTGCAGGTGAATGGTATTTGAATGTAATAGACGAAGGCGTGGCTTTACCCTCTCCATCAACTGTTACCTTTACTGCGCCGTCTGAAACAAGAACATAGCCCTCAGGAACAAGTTCGCTATTTGCCTTATATGTAGTTATGCCTTGCTGGAAGTAAAGCTCTTCCCTTGCAAATTCATTGTCTTTTTCATCTACATAGCTTGCTACAAGCTTTATTATAACCGCAGGCTTTACGGTTGGTGCAGTTGTAGGCGTAACAACCGGGCGGGGAGTACCTACATCTACAGGAGCAAGCACTACATAGGGGTCATTATACAGCTTGCCCAGCGTATCCTTACCAGCTATACCGTCAACCTTTAAATTGTTATAGTTCTGGAAACGTTCAACCGCGCGCTTTGTCTTATTGCCGAATATGCCGTCGTCCTCTCCCTCCTTAAGGTAACCAAGCTCTATAAGCCTTTTTTGGAGAGTACGCACATTGTTGCCCCTATCTCCTCTCGCAACCGTTGTAAGCGATGGCACTTCCACAGGTGCAACTGTTTGCACAGGCGGAGGCACTATTACAGATGTGGACTGTGCTGAGGGAACTATTGTTGCAGTAGCCATTTCAACGGGCGCAGGGCTAATAAACTCCATAGGGGGCGGGGTTATCTCCGGCACTCCCGCAAGAGAGGCAGAGGATAACAGCGCCATATAAAGTAGTATAGTATTAAGTAAATTCATGTGTTTCAACTCCTTGTAAACTGGTACTAATAATATAACGAACGAGAAAGGCAAATTCTTGCATTAACAATCCAGAAACTTGCGAAACTCGGTTAGTATTCCCATGCCGTCAGGGTAGTGCGCCGCAAACTGCGGCACCGCATGGCTTGGGAATGAGTTTCCCTCTATAAAGTACGCGCCGTCCTTAGTTATAGCGACATCCCATGCTACAAAACGTACCTCGGGCACTATATTCATGGCTTCAAGGCATATTTGTTTCGCCTCTTCAAAATAGGGTATATTAAAGCCTATAAATTCGCTCCCTGTTAAGGGGTGTTTATAGAACACTTCCCCCGCCTTATTTGCAGCAGGCGTTGTTATTATACCCGTATCAGTATCTATACGGCAAGCCATACCACCACAGTCTACATTATCCACCGCTTTTCCGTTGCCTATGCGAAGAAATGTGTATACTATGCCGCTTTTCTTATCCCCTATCAGCGTTGCTATACGCACGGTGTTCACTGAATACGGACAGAGTCTTGCCATTTCACTGTGCTGAACTACTGTTTCTTCCAGTATGCTATCGCCAAGTGCTTTAATACTATCATAAAGGCTGCCAGTATCGCTTAAATCGTCTATCCTTTTTACGCCAATGCCGCTTGAGCCCTCTATAGGCTTCACAAATATTGATGAGCAGCCTTTAATAAAATCATTAAAACTTTCCCTAGTGATAGTTTCATCAAAATGCAGCCATTTTCTATTAACCCATTTGGAGAAATGGGCATTAAACTCCGCCTTATCGTCGAAGAAGTGAGTATAGCTTTTATCGTTCATGCGGCGGACTATATCGTTGCTTATACCCCTTGTTATTGTGGTGCTCTTTTGTCTATGGTTTAGCCTGTACATTTCGGCTATGCTGTAATCCATATAACCTGCGCCATAGCGGAGCGAAGATATAAGCATATCTATAATTAGCCAAGGCGTACTTTTACCCGAGCGCTTTTTTATTGCGGCAAAGGTTTCCTTAAACCGTTTTCTATCTATGCGCACTAAACGTTTTATAAAAAAAGATAATCTACTCATACGTTGAAACGGAATAATATTACATCGCCGTCCTGTACTATATATTCCTTACCCTCACTGCGCACAAGCCCTTTTTCACGGCATAGGGTTATAGAGCCAAGTTCCTTTAGCGTTTCATACGGAACTACCTGCGCATTAATAAAGCCGCGCTCAAAGTCCGTATGTATTTTGCCCGCCGCTTGAGGCGCCTTTGTGCCTTTGTTAATAGTCCAAGCGCGGCACTCGTCCTCACCTATCGTAAAGAAAGACTGCAAATTAAGCAGACTATAGCTTGCCTGTATAAGCCTTTCAAGCCCGCTGCGTTCTATGCCAAGGGCTGACAAATATTCTCCCCTTTCTTCAGGCAGCATAGAGGCTATCTCCTCCTCAATTTGAGCGCTTATAACAAGCGTTTGAGCATTTTCTTTTGATGCTATATCAACCACCCTTTTTATAAGGGGATTGCTTTCTCCAAGGGATATATCCTCCTCTGAAATATTTGCCGCATACAGCACCGGTTTTATTGTAAGTAGAAACCATGTGCGGGCGATTTCTATCTCTTCATCTGTAAATGGGTAGCTGCGGGCGGGCTTGCCTTCTTCTAGGTGGCTTATTACCTTAGCCGCAAGCTCCGTCTCTATTTTGTATTTCTTTTCGCCGGTTTTTATAAGCTTTTCCGCTTTTTCCATGCGCTTTGTAAGCGTATCCATATCGGCGAATATAAGCTCTAGGTTTATAGTTTCTATATCACGCATAGGGTCTATATTACCGTCTACATGTATAATATTTTCGTCCTCAAAGCAGCGAACCACATGCACTACGGCATCCACCTGCCTTATATGAGAGAGGAATTTATTTCCCAACCCCTCCCCTCTGCTTGCACCCTTCACAAGACCTGCTATGTCTACAAATTCCACCGTTGCCGGCACTACTTTTCTTGGATGATATAGTTCGCCCAAGTAATCCAATCTATCGTCCGGCACATGTACCATGCCGGTATTTGGCTCTATCGTGCAAAATGGGTAGTTGGCAGCCTGCGCCCCCGCGTTTGTAATAGCGTTAAAAAGCGTACTCTTGCCTACATTGGGTAACCCCACAACACCTAATTTCATCAAAAAAAACTCCTTCTTTAAGGCTGATTACATTATACCACAAGGCGCTGTTTTGGCAATCCGCCATTGATATTTGAACAAGCTGTGGTATAATGCACAAAAGGGAGGTATTGTCATGCTCATAGATGCAAGGGGTCTAAACTGCCCCATACCTGTTGTTAAAACAAAAAAGGCAATTAGGGAATCAAGCAGCGAAGACACAATTGAAACTCTTGTGGACAATAAAACCGCTGTTCAAAATCTGCTTCAAATGGCAAAGGACGAGGGTCTTGACGCTGTAGCCGAGCAGGTTGATGAAAGTACATACAAGGTTAGCATTGCCGTTTCAGGCGCAGTTCAAAAAACGAATGCTGAAAACGTAAAAGCAGATAACGAAGTGGCAAAGACAAGCAATATAGTAGTTGCAGTATCATCAAGCTGCATGGGTGTGGGCGACGAAAAGCTTGGCAAGCAGCTTATGAAAAGCTTTTTATATACCCTTACTACGCTTGAAACTAAGCCCTCTGTAATACTGTTTTACAACAGCGGAGCATACCTAACATGCGAAGGCTCTGATTGCATAGACGATATAAAAACGCTTGAAGATGCCGGAGTAAAGGTGTTAACCTGCGGCACATGCGTTAATTTTTACGGCATAGCGGACACCTTAAAGATAGGTACCGTTACAAATATGTACTCCATAGCTGAGCATATGATGAATGCAAGCAGCGTTGTTAAACCGTGAAAGAAGAGTTATCGCTTGTAATAGCTTTTGACGCTACATCAGATGCATTTGCTGCTGAAGATGTATTCAGGCAAAATGGTCTTTCCGGCAGGCTTATACCACTACCTGAAAGTATATCCGCAGGCTGCGGTCTTGCATGGAGAGCGGAGTCTAATTTAGAAAAAGAGCTGACAGACGCACTTAAAAGCATAGACATTACAAGCGCACATATTTATTATTTGATATTATGATTTACTTAGATAATTCAGCAACTACAATGTTAAAACCCGTAGGCGTAGCCGAAGCCGTTGCAAACGCAATAAATGAAAGCGGCAGCTACGCAAGGGGCGCTTATACCAGCGCCATATGGGCGGGAAGAACCCTGCACGAAGCGAGGAAAGAAATTGCCAAGCTATTTAACCTTGGCGATAACCAAACAGTAGCTTTCTGTGCAAACGCCACAACCGCGCTTAATACCGCAATATTAGGCGCAATAGAACCGGGCAGTCATGTTATTACAAGTGTGCTTGAGCATAATGCTGTGCTTCGCCCGTTATATCGTATGCAACAAACCGCCGGAATAAGCATAGACTTTTTACCCGCAGATGATATCGGCAATATACATGTTGAACATGCCAAAAGGTTATTAAGGCGAGATACTAAAGCGCTTATATTAACCCACGCATCAAATGTAACGGGCAATTCTGTTGACATAGCCGCATTTGGCAAATTCGCTAGGGAAAATGAACTGCTATTTATAGTGGACGCGGCGCAGAGCGCTGGCAGCATACCTATAGACTTTGACAGTATGAACGCAGACATACTCTGCTTTACTGGACATAAATACCTAATGGGTCCACAGGGTACTGGCGGACTTTGTATGAAAAAAAGCACCCGTATAGACCCCCTTATATACGGAGGTACCGGGGTAGATTCATTTAACCACGACCAGCCCATCAACTACCCTGACCGCCTTGAAGCAGGCACGCAGAACATACACAGCATAGCGGGTCTGTTATTCGCGCTTAAATTCATAAATGAAACAGGGCTTGAAAACATTATCGCAAGGAAAATGGCTCTGTTTACGCAGCTTTATATGGGACTGCAAACTATAGATAATATTACAATATACGGTGATATATACCAAAAAGAGAGGACAAGTACCCTCTCTATAAACATAGGCGATATGGATTCCGCCATGGTTTCAGACATACTATCCACAGAGTACGATATATGCACGCGCAGCGGCGCACATTGCGCGCCCAAGATGCATGAGGCGCTGGGCACCGAAAGGCAGGGCGCTGTGCGGCTTAGCATATCCTACTTCAACACCGAAAGAAATATAGAAGAAACCATAAACGCACTATCCGCAATAGCTTTTTAATGGCTTTTCTACTTAAAGCCCAAGGAAGAAACTTGCAACCTCAAAATATATAATAAGCACAAATGTATCTACTATAGTTGTGATAAGTGGACCCGCCATAATGGTAGGGTCTATCTTTAGCCTGTCAGCTATAAGCGGAAGCGCTCCGCCTATGATTTTAGATAGTATTATTGTCAGCAGCAGCGTTATTGATACTGTTAAATTTACCTGTATACTTACAGAATCTAGCAGGAATATCCTTATCATGTTTACAACCACAAGCGCAACGCCTGCATATATACCAACCTTAAGCTCTTTAAACATCACTTTGAATATCTCTTTATAGCTTAGCTCCCCTGCATACAGCGCGCGTATAACCGTAGTTGATGACTGCGTACCCGCATTTCCGCCGGAATCCATAAGCATGGGTATATAGGCTGTTAATATAACGCTTGCCGCAAGAACCGCTTCATACCTTTGTATTATTACGCCCGTAACGGTTGCAGTTATAAGGCATATTACAAGCCAAGTCGTCCTATCCTTTGCCATTGTAAATGCGGATTGCTTAAGATATGGCTCCTTATGCGTTTCCTTTATACCGTGGATATTGGCAATGTCCTCTTCGTATTCCTCGTGCAGTATGTCTATAGCCCACTCTGCAGGCACTACGCCTATTAGCCTGCCCTCAGAATCTGTAACAGGTATCTCAGCTAAGTCATATTTATACGCAAGCTTTGCTACGACTTCTTGGTCATCCGTTGCGTAAACGCTGCTAGTTATAGGGTGGAGTAATTCCTCCATGCTGCTGCTCGGGTTTTTAAGTAAGTCCGCTAGGTTTACATAGCCCGCAAGCATTAGGGATTCATCTGTAATCCAAATCTGTTCAAGTTTATCGGCATCAAGGTCTGAAATAAGCACTCGGCTTATAGCTTCCTTGGGGTTATCCGTAATTTTTACCGATAGGAAGTTTACCGACATTATAGAGCCTACGCTCTCTTCCGGGTATCCAAGCAGCTGGTTTATTGCATGCCGCCTTTCATCATCTACAAAATGCTGCATGAGCTTTCTTACCATATTAGCGGGCAGCTCCTGAAGAGTATCGACTATCTCATCTTCATCAAGTTCTTTTATAAGGCTCCTTATATTTTCATCAGAAAGCGCTTCTATAATCTGTATTTTCTTATCTTTATTTAGCAGCGCAAATGTATCTGCCAGATGGTCTTTACTTAGAAGTTTAATCCTTAGAATTATCTCATACTCAGATAATTCATTAAACTCCTCTGCCAAGTCAACCGGATTCATTGCGTTAATTTTTTCTTGTAGAGTAGTAAGCTCCTCAAGGTTGTATCTTTCCTTTACCATATTACACCTCCATATATTTTTGTTTTCTATATAATGTGATTTTAGTCGTTTTAACGCCATAAGCGTTATAACAGCGGCATTTGCAAAGAATTCGCTAATAATATCTCAAATTCTAAGCCTATTGCCACGGGGAAACGGTATTAAGTTCTTAAAAACGGCACAAAAATACCGCCATAAGACATCATAGTCTAAGCGGTAAAATAGGCATATTAAACTAGGCTATAGCTAGAAATTTCCACATGGCAGCTGTGGGCACAGCAACATGCATATGCTACCGCATAAACTATCAGACTTTGCATTATTAGTACTACTATCACAACTGTCCATGCAGCCACCTCCCTTAATCCCTAAATACATATCAATGGTACCATATTTTACAAAACATGGCAAGGCTTTTGGTGCGGTTTACAAGCATATAAAATAATTCCTATATGCTATTATTTGTCTATTCGCTTATTAATGGTTAAAATACACATTGGATGTTATTAAAAAGAGCAATTGGAGAATTAGCATGAAAAAACACCCCGACAAACAAAAAGCTATATCAATATTAAAAGAAGCGGAAAAATGCAATCCCGGGGCTTGGGTAAGGCATAGCCGAGTTACTGCCCATTGCGCGCAAAAAATAGCTGAAGTTTGTGATGGCTTAGACCCTGACAAGGCTTATGT
>JGI24709J26583_10001647_pt1 | contig 18911 bp, 15 predicted proteins | sample BioPla2DNA1_FD_26583 | JGI IMG/M metagenome (IMG submission 26583) | reverse complement strand
CCTATAAAGGTAGAGTTAAAATCTCCCCACTCGGGCGGGACTCTTGCTTTAATAGATGCTGTACACCAATACACTGGCGATACGCTAGCCAATGTATTCTCTTACCCTGCTCCAGACAATGCTTCTAACACAGGGGGGGCTTCTATGAGTGGCCGTGCTCCACAGCGTTTAAATGCTCCAGTGGAAACAGAACTCTTTCAGTATTCTGCAGATAGCGTGTATTTTAAAGTGTTGCCTTTACCGGATAGTGGCTATACCATGCATTCACTCCTCCTAAGCTTTGAAGACGGAAGCACTGAGAATATAGATTGGGGAAAATGGCTGTCCTTTAGTAGTAATGTCACCATTCTGCCTAGTTTTACTGCTTTGGATATACTGCTATCTGGATTTCAAACAAAGCTAGAGCAAGAAGGCGGAGCCTTGTGGTACAGAGCGAAATTGGACTCTTTATTGGCCTCTACCGTAGATTCATTAGAGCTTTCACTCCTTCAAAAGAATACCCTTGTTTTCGACACCGTATTCACCGATATTAAACCCGATCAATGGCTTGATTTTAAACAATTAAATCTCCCTTTAGGAGAAGCAGAGCTTCGAAGTCGAATCCATATTCAAGGCCGCTCTAAAGACACGCTTCAGACTCTATTTGTGGACACTTCTTTTGCCTTAAAAGCAGAGGCTTGGCATTTAAAATCTTTTGCAAATTTAAACCCTAATTATCACAAGCCCAGAGAAGATTACTTGTTTGCTTGGTTGGATTCTATCCAGATGAGTGATTTTTTACAATACCAAGAACTTTTTAGCATTCAAAATCTAAATGAAAATCAGGGCTATTGGTATTGGAGTGATTTGGACCAAAGCTTCCCACTAGAGCTTTCAAAAGAAAAGAGTGAAGCAAATTTCACCGATTCTTCAGAAATAGCTTGGAAATTAAAAGCAGGGAACACCGGGTGGAACTTGATTGCAAACCCTTATCATTGGACTATTGCATTGCCAGACACTCCCTTTGTTTTTTGGAAATGGGTTGATAGTATAGGCTCTTATGAACCCACTCAAAACTTAAAGGCTCAAGAAGCTGTATGGGTGCATATCCAAAAAAACACCACCATAAAAACAAAGCCCCAAGCTCTTTTTAGTACCACCATCAAAGATTCTAGCTCCATAGCTTTTAAAAAGAAAGCCTTGGCCAAAGCTCCTAATGCCAAAGACTTTATGCTTCAATTAAAGCTAAAACAAGGAGATACCAAGCAAGATATTTATAACTTTGTAGGTGTTTCTTCGCAGGCTTTTAAGCTTGAAAAACCGCCCACGGGCATGGGAAATTTTATTCGCCTGGCTATTTTAAATGGTCCAAAAGATTTGGCTCAAAACATAGTTTTAGCTTCGGATTCTATTTATCAATGGGATCTTTTATTATCGTCAGGAGACAATGGCAAGGTAGAGCTTTTAGTCGAAGGGATAGAACGCCTTTTATCTATGGGATACAAAGCAGCCCTCTTCACGCCAAACAAAGCTATAGAATTGACAAGCAGCCAGCCTGTATCCATTCCATTAGAGTTTCGTCAGGCAAAGGTGAGTCTGGTGGTGAGCCTGGACAAAGAGATTCACATGCAAATGGGAGTAGATGCTTTGCGGCATTTCAAACAAGGCTCTCAATGCGGTGTTGAGTTTATGGCTGGGTATAATATGGTCGGTTCCAAAGCTTTGGTATCCATTTTTAGCTTAAAAGGAGAACTTTTAACACAAAAATCTTTGAGCATAAGCAATGGAAAAAATCTACTGAAAACCACTATTCCAAAAAATCAGCCTGTCTTTATCCAAAGCATAATTTATGATCAAAATTCAAATAGAATCGCTCAAAAACAGGATAGACTTTATTGATTTAAACTTTCATTCTTTTATTTTTGATTAAATTTGAAGTCATGCGACTTTTGTGCACTATCATAAAACAAGAATGGCTCCTTTTAATAAGAGAACCTCGGTTTTGGATTCCTTTTTTATTGCCTCCATTGCTTTTGTTGCTGCTCCAATTTTTACTTTTTTCAAAGCAGAATATAGGGGCAGGGCATCCTTTGTTTTTGGCTCAATGGATGCTTTTATTGGGTGTTTTGGTGGCCCCTATGTCTGCCTCTATTGCTGCAGATAGTTTTGCAGGGGAGCAAGAGCGAAACTCTTTGGAACTTTTGCTATTGTCGCCTATCCCATCAAAAACTCTTTTTTTAGCAAAGTTTTTAGCCACCATCCCATTCCCTGTTATTTTTATTCTTTTAATCCAAGCTTTTTATTTTCATTATCATTCTATCGCTGTGATTTATTTTATCAAAGCACTAGTGGGGGCAATTTCTGCATCTTTTATAGTGAATGCTTTTGCTTTGTGGGTTTCTTTAAAATCAAAAACAGTCCGCACTGCTAACCAAAGTTCCCTCTTGGTTTTATTCCCAATCTTGGCTCTGGTACAGTGGAAAGGGGCCTTTTACTTAGAATCTGCTCAAGCTTTTTTCGTGGTTTTTGTGTTCACCATCCTTATTTTAAGCTTTTTCTTTTTATTGTCCCTTCGAGAATTTAAAAAATTATAAAAAAGACTCCTTGTCCAAAAGAAGTCTTTAAAATAAAAGGGTAACTATAAGCCGGGTTCTGTACTAGTAAACTAGCGATGACTATCTATCTGGGCTCACTGTTACCAGCAGCCTCAAGCAACCTACCCGAACCAATGCGAGCCGCATGGGGTCAAAAAGACCAGGTTCTACTTGGTCTTGCACCAGATGGGGTTTACCTTGCTGTTCTTGTCACCAAAAACACGGTGGGCTCTTACCCCACCCTTTCACCCTTACCGTTTGCACGGCGGTTTACTCTCTGTTGCACTTTCCGTCGCATTACTGCGCCTGGATGTTATCCAGCATCTTGCTCTATGGTGCCCGGACTTTCCTCTAGTTTCCTAGCAGTCATCCGTTACCCTATCCACTGAATATAGTAAAAAAGCAGTTAGATTCGAAGTGTTTTTTTTACCCACAAAAGCTTTTTGTATATTTAGATTCCCCTATCACTGGATTGAGGCTCACGGTTTTATTTTGTTAAAAAAAATCTATTTTATTTTTTTGTTTTTCTTTTTCTATGGATGGAGTTTTGCCTCAGAAGCAGATTCTTCTCTATATTTTAAAATAGATTCTATTGCTATTGAAATTGGCGATGCTTTTGATGATGCCAAAGTGCATTCTAGTTTAGATCAAAAACTCTATTCTATAGGCAATTCGCTGCACATTGAAACTCGAGAGAGTGTGATTAAAAAATTTCTGGTTTATAAAAAAGGCGATTCTGTGACTTTGCACCAGCTCATCGAAATAGAACGATTTTTAAGAGAGCAATCTTATATTTCAGATGCTTCTGTCCGTATAGAAACTATAAATAATCAAAATATTCTAAAAGTAAAAACCAGTGACAATTGGACCATTGCTATCCCGGTGGGCGTTCAAAAAGTAGGCCCTCACCTCTATTATGGAATTGGAGTTCAAGAAAACAATCTACTGGGATTTGGTAAAACTCTTGCTTTTTATTATGCTCACGATGAATTTAGAGACCGTTATTCTTTATCTTACCAAGATGCGCATTTTTTAAGCCCATACAACAACATTCACCTTTTATACAGTAAAAACACAGACGGATACACTCGCTTTTTACAAATGAATTTACCTTATATCAGTCGTGCTAAAAATCAATGGTCTTATACTTTTCAAGCTTTTCAAAACAAATCCAATCACCAATATTTTTGGAGTGGCCCTTTGCCAGCACATTTTATAAAAAACTCTCCAAATAGAGTAGATGAATCGATTTCGGTTTACAGTGATTCCACTAAGACCAGTATCTTAAACCTCCAAGGTTTAAAAGAAGACTCAGTTAGTTTTAGACTTGCCCATTCCTTTGGAGACTCTAAAACCAAGTTTTTTTTGGGAGGCACCTATGACTATCATTCTTTGGGCTATGATTATGAGTCTTTAGAATATCCATTTCTAGACTACAATCACTCCACCCTTCAATTGGATTCTAATTTCACCGAAGATTGGTTGGCAAAAATAGGAGATTCTAGGCTTGGATTTTATATTGTATTTTCTCGTGTGCGTTATGAGCGAATCAAGAACTTTAAAAATGTAAAATGGAACGAAGACATTGATAAAGGTTATAATATACGGGTGGACTTGGCTAAAAACTTAGAAACTTTGGGTGCAAAAAACAGAGACTGGCGTTTGGATTATAGTTTGAGCTTGGCCTTGGGTAAAAAAGCACACCATTTCAATTTAAGCACAAAAACTTATTTTTATTTTAATGAAACACAGCGACACCATATTTATGAGCGTGCTTCTCTAGAATATATTTGGCACCCTAGCGATAAATTTTCTACTTTTTTTTGGAGCCTGATGGACACTTACAAAAAGGCTCCTCACGGATTTCAGCTTTATTTAGGGGGTAGCGAGTCTTTGTATGCGATGCCTGTTGCATTTTATTCGGGACAGGCCCGATTTTATTCGCATTTGGAGACTAGGTATTTTCCAAATATAGAGTTTGGCACCATCATGCCTGTTTTAACCAGCTTTGTGAGTGCGGGGCAAACCACTTCATCGATTCAAAAGTTTGAACCCAAAGAGGCAAGCATCATGGCAGGTTTGGGGATTAAGTTTGCGTTGACCAAATCGGTAGAAGGTCTAATCAATCACTTGCACTTTACATGGACTCTCAAAGGCCCACTGAAGTCAGAGTACCCGACAGTGACTTTAACCACAAATTATTCTTTGTAAGGGGATATCCAATGAATGTAAAAATGACTGTTTTTGAAATGATCATCGGTGTTTTTTCTATTATCGCTGGTTTATTATTGAGTGTAAAAGTATGGAATGAAGGTTATTTTGTAGGTGCTTTTATGCTAGTGATCACGGGTTTTTTGAGTATTTTACTCGCTCTGAAAGACTTGAAAAATCCAGGAGATCGCACGCACTGGTTCAGTGTTTTAACGACTCTGCTTCGTAGGTCTTTTTTGTTTTTAAACTTAATGCTTTCTACTTTGGTGATTGGGGTTTTAACTCGCTTGATTTCTTTTTAGTGATGAAATCACTAGCCAAAAAAAATCTTTTTTTTTATCTTCTTGAATGCTTGCTAAAAGACTTTTTTAGGCTTCTATGTGCAAGCACATAGCAAAGGAAATCCATATGCTTTTATTTCCATTCCTTTTTATATTAGGCTATACTCTTATTGTTTTAGAGCACCCTCTTCGAATTAATAAATCTGCCGTGGCTCTTTTTTTGGGTGGAGGAATGTGGCTTTTGTGGTTTGCTTTTGGTGGAGATACCGCCATGAAAAGCACGCAACTCACCGAATCTTTGTCTTCAGTCGCCTCCATTTTATTTTTCTTAATGGGAGCCATGACTATTGTGTTAGTGGTGGATTTTTACGATGGTTTTTCTTTGATCACCAATCGTATCAAGACCAATAATATTCGGGTCTTGCTGTGGCAGGTTTCTTGGATTACATTTTTCATTTCTGCCATTTTAGATAATATGACTACGACTATCATTATGGTTACTTTGGTGCGTAAAATTTTGCCAAAAGCCAAAGATCGAAAGTTTTTTTCTGGGATGATTATTGTGGCAGCCAATGCTGGGGGTGTATTTTCTCCCATAGGGGATGTGACCACCACCATGCTATGGATAAGCGGTCATATCACTGGAGCTGGCATCATATCAGAAACCTTTTTACCCAGTGTGGTAGCCCTTTTAGTGCCTTTACTTTTGGTGACGCGAATATTAAAAGGAAAATTAAATTTTAAAAACACTGATGCCTCACACGAGTGTGTGTCAAAATATTGTGCCGATCGATATATTGTGTTTTTCTTTGGAGTCTTTGGTTTGATTTTGGTTCCTATTTTAAAAGCTTTATTAGATATTCCTCCTTATATGGGGATTTTGTTTTCTTTGGGTTTATTGTGGTTGGTCACCGATGTGCTTTTACAAAAAAAACAAGCTACACTTAAAATGCGTTATTCTATTACTTCTATTTTAAAAAGTGTAGATATGTCGAGTATATTGTTTTTTGCGGGGATTTTATTTGCGGTATCTGTTTTGGAGTCCACAGGACAGCTTAAAAATGCAGCACTTTATTTGCAAGATGTGTTTGGGAGCATCTATTGGTTGAGTATGGCGCTGGGGCTTTTGAGTTCTATTGTAGATAATGTGCCTTTGGTGGCAGCCAGCATGGGCATGTACGAATTCCCTACCAATCATTTAGCCTGGGCTTCTATTGCATTTGCAGCAGGAACAGGAGGCAGCCTTTTAATTATTGGTTCTGCCGCAGGAGTGGTCACCATGGGCTTAGAAAAAATATCTTTTGGATGGTATTTAAAATGGATTGCTCCCTATGCTCTTTTGGGCTATGGAGCAGGTTTTGCTTTATTGGTCTTTATGGGGCCGCACTAAACTTTGCTGTAAACATTTTTTAGCATTTCTTGCTGAATGATGCTTTTTGTAAATTCGAAGCTAGAAAATTTGAATGTAAACATTTTTTTGCGTTTGTCATTTTTTTTCTAAAAGCTTTTTAGCCCTTTATTTATATAGTATAGGCGCTTCTGACTACCCTAATCCAACAAAATAAAGCGATATAAATCGACTTATTAACTTTTTACAAAACTGTGCTTATAAAAGATATAATTTTAGTGATGGGTGTATTGTTTTTATGGATGGATTTTGTAAAGATCAATACGGAGTGTTTTATGAATAAATGGAAAAAAATGTTTTTTTTCTTCTTGTTGTTTTCTATTAGCAGCACAGCTCAAGAATACGATTTGCCCTTGCTTTTGTTAAATACCAACGGAGCAACGATTCCCGATGAACCCAAAGTTCCAGGGACCATGCATGTGATTGACAACGGTAAAAATAGAGTCTCTGATTCTATACGAGCCCCTCGATACAATATAGGCATAGAGCTTCGAGGGCAAACTTCTATAAATTTTCAAAAAAAAGGTTACGGAGTAGAGCTTCGTGACGCCGAAGGGGTTGAAGTCAAAGAGTCTTTGTTGGGTATGCCAGCTGGAGATGACTGGGTTTTGCATGGCCCCTATGTAGATAAAACTTTGATAAGAAATGCCATTGCCCACAAACTTTATCGAGACACAGAGCGCTATAGCCCAAGGTCTAGGCATGTAGAAGTGTTTTTGAATGGAGATTATATTGGAGTTTATTTACTTTTAGAAAAAGTCAAAAGAGGCAAAGATCGATTGGGACTCAAAAAACTCAAAGATGAAGACCTTTCTGGTGGCTATATTTTTAGACATGATAAAACAAATTCTATTGAACTAGAGGGTTTTAAATCGATAGAAGGGCATCAAATTATTTTTCATTACCCCAATTGGCAAAAAATAGAAGAACCTGCAAAGCAATATTTAAAAAATTTTTACACCCAATTTGAACAGACCATGCGTCAAGAAACTTGGAAGTCCCAATACGAACGCATTTTTGATGTGGATGCCGCAGTGGATTATTTGCTGCACCAAGAAATGACCAAAAACTCCGATGCTTATATTTGTAGTTTTTATATGTTCAAAGAAAACGATGCTGATGGTGGCAAACTAAATTTAGGCCCGCCTTGGGATTTTAATTTGGCTTTTGGGCAAGTGCAATACAATAACAATATGGTCGTAGAAAACTGGCAAGTCGATCAAAATATGCCATTGAGTAGTGGGAATCCATATGGAATTGCCCCTTGGTTAAAGACTCTTTTTCATGATGCTGATTTTCAAAATAAAATGAAATCTCGTTGGGCAGAGCTTCGGTCTTCTGTGTGGCATACAGTGAATGTGGACGCCCTCTTTGATTCGCTCAAGGTGACGCTCCAATCGGCTCAAAAAAGAAACTTTGAACGATGGGATGTGATTGGCACCGCTATTGGAATGGATGGTAAGCCTAATTGTGGCACTGGTGGAGGTGGATGGGGAGGAATGGGTGGAATGTTCAATCCCAATCCGTGTTTTAATGGATATTCAGAGCCTACTTGGGATGCCGAAGTGGAGCATTTAAGAGGGTTTTTAAAAGATAGGATCGCTTGGATGGACCGACAGTTCGACTTTAGAGAGCCTTCTCGTCCTGTGCTTGCCCTCAATACAAAGTCTCAACAATTGAACAAGCTTTATAAACGGACTCAACAAGGTTTGCATGTCTATTTGAGTAAAAGTTCAAAAGTGAATTTGTATAGTTTAAAGGGCAGTCTTTTGTGGTCTCAAAGTTTAGAAGCTGGGGAACACAATATCACACTTCCTAGTCACTTGCTCCAGCAAGTGTGGGTGCTTCGAGCCTTTTAGTTTGGATTATTTTTAGTGGATACCATCGTAGTTTTCTAAGGGAGCTTCTTGGTACCACTCTTGGATTTTTTGTCGAGTGCTAGCATCAAAATTCGAAAGCTCTTTTAATATAGATTCAGACCATTTTAAAACATCTTGGATTAAATCATGGTCTTTTACCCAGTCAAACCAACGCAAGACCCAAGAGCCGCTTTGTTTGCTGCCTTCTAAATTCCCCGCGCCTCTTTCTTGCAAGTCCATTTCGGCTATTTCAAAGCCGTCTTCGGTGCTTGCAAAGGCTTTTAGCCGTTCCCAGGCAGGGTTTTCTGTGCCAGCCACCAAAAAACACCACGCTTGTTGGTTCCCACGACCCACGCGGCCACGAAGTTGATGTAGTTGAGAAAGCCCAAATCGTTCGGGTTCATCGATGATCATAATGTTGGCATTGGGCACATTGACTCCCACCTCAATGACCGTGGTCGCCACTAAAGTATGGATAGAGGCTTCATTGAAGAGCTTTAAATTTTCTTCTCTTTCTGCTTCGGGCATTTGCCCGTGGACTTCTTTGATTTTCCATGCAGGGTCAAAGCTTTGTAACTCTTCTAAAACTTGGGCTATGGAGAGCTTTTCTTCTTCGAGCTGAGCGTCTATTCGATTGATCACCCAATAAGATTGATGTCCTTTTTTAGCTTCATCAGATACAAATTTTTTGAGTTCTTCTCTTTTTTGAGGGGTGATAATTCGAGTTTTGACGGGTTTTCTACCGGGAGGTTTTTCTCTGATAATGATTGTTTCTAAATCTCCATAGAGAGTCATGGCAAGGCTTCTAGGGATAGGTGTTGCACTCATGACCAATAAATCGGGATTATTGCCTTTGGCTAAGAGGGCTTCTCGTTGTTGTACACCAAAACGATGTTGCTCGTCGATAATCACACAACCTAAATTTTGAAACACAACGGCCTTTGAAAATAAAGCGTGAGTCCCCACCACAGCGTGAGAGAGCCCCATTTGGAGTTCGCCCAAGATGCTTCGTTTTTCGGCGGCGGTATTTGCCCCCAATAAAAGAGAAATTCGCAAACCTTGTGCCTCAAAATAGGGTTTTAAAAATTCATAGTGTTGCCTGGCCAAAATATCGGTGGGCACCATTAGAGCACATTGTTCTTGGGCACCACACACGGCAAACATGGCAAGCATGGCTACCACCGTTTTTCCACTCCCCACATCTCCTTGCAGTAAAGCGTGAAATTGTCGTTTCTCGCTTAGCCCTTTTAATATTTGATGCAAGGCTTGACTTTGGTCGTGGGTGAGTTTATAGTCTAAACTAGTTTCTACTCTTGTGAGCAGGTCTTGATTTATAGAGCGAGGCATGCCTTTATCTTGAAGCCTTTGGCGTCGTACCACCATCCTTAAACAAAAAGGAAGCAATTCGAGAATTTTTAATTGCCTTTTGGCGGCGTAAAGCTCTTGAAAAGAATGAGGCCTATGTAATCGTCTAAGATTTTCTAAAACGGAGTTTAAACCTAAAAACTCACAGAGTGGAGTGGGGCAGCTATTGGATACACTTAAATTGGCTAATTTAAAAATATGCTCAAAAAGTTTTAAGAAAAATCGTTGATCCATTCGGGCTTCTTTCCAAGATTCACTGATAGAATATACCGGTACAATTCGGCCTTTAAACTCGGCATCTTCGGATAAAACTTGTATGTCGGGGTGCACTAGTTGCAAGCCTCGATATGCACTCACCACTCCAATGACCACGCAACGCATGCCTACCTGGATTCTTTTGCTCCAATAAGAAGGATTTCTAAAAAAAGTGAGAGTGATTTCTCCTGTGGAATCGGCGATGGTTGCTTGAAAAAAAGGAGTCCTAGCCCGAACTACACCTGCTCTTTGAATGGTCCCCACCAAGATAGCCTTGTCTTGGACTTGCAACTCGTTAATTTTTTGAACAGTGGTGTGGTCTAACCATGTTCTAGGGATAAAAAACAATAGATCTTGAACAGAATTAAAGCCTGCTTTTTGCAGAAGTTGGATTCGTTTGGGGCCAAGACCTGGGAGTTGTTTTAAGTCCATTTTATGTTTCTATTTTATTTCTATTGTAGTGAGAAGATACAAAAACTACAAAGAAAATAAATGCCAGTAAAACACCAATAGAGCCAATAAGATAAACTCCACTGTATTTAATGTGTTTTGCCAAAAAACCACCCAATAAAATCCCCGAGCCTATTCCTAAGTCCCAAGAAGATAAAAAGGTGCTCGATGCGGTGCCTCGTTTGGAGTGCGGTGCCATATTGATCACCATAGTTTGAAAGCTAGGCCCCACCAAACCATGACCAAAACCTATGAAAAAGGCTAGCGTGAAAAACAGGCTTGCACTATTTATAAAAGAAAAGCCAGCATAAGAAAATGCTAAAAGGAGCAAACCAAGGCTAATTAAAGTGTTCAAATAACCTCTGTCTATGAATCTCCCTGTCAAAAGGCGGCTCGTCACTAAACCCAAAGAAAGCAAAGCATAAAAAAATCCCACCCCTTGTGTGATATTGAGTTCTTTTGCGTACAGGGCCAAATAATTGGTAATGGGTCCATATGCAAAACCCACCAACATCATATTGAAAAATTGAGGTGTAGCCTTCGTTAAAAAAAATCGATCCAAAGAAAGGGGACAGTTGTTGCAATTTTTAATTGGTTTACGAGGGACTTTTAAAAAATAAACCAAAATTAAACCCACCAGTCCAGTGATAAAAGAAGAAATAAAAACCGCGTTAAAATGATAGGCCTCAAATATAAGCATCCCGCTCATGGGGCCAAGAGCAAATGCAATGTTGGTAGCCACTCCAAAATAACCAATCCCTTCGCCTCGTCTAGAAGAGGGAAGCACATCGACTGCTAAGGTATTGCTAGAAGTAGTGACAATCCCAAAAGAAACCCCGTGAAAAAATCGAATAAAAGCAATGATGACTAAGGTGAAAGAAACTAAATAACCCAAAAACATAAAAGAAAAAATCAAATAAGTTAAAAAGTACAGTTTTTTTCTAGAAAAATTATCGACCAAATAACCTGCAAATGGCCTACAAAATAGTGCTCCAATGGTATAAAGGGCCAAAATAACACCAGAAATAGTGTGCCCTCCTTTTAGATTTTCAAAAATATAGAGGGGGAGCACGGGCAGTAAAGCATAAAAAGAAAAAAACATCAAAAAATTGCTAATACTGATAGTGATAAAGGATTTATTCCAAAGTTTGTCCATATATTGACCTTTGGCGGCTAAACAATAGCGACCAAGCAAGAATTTAGCAAATACAAGACTTTTTATAAAGGCTTTAGATTTTTGGGATTTGCTTTTATTTAGAATATTCTAAATTTATAAAAGCAAAATGGAGATACCATTTAGATTCTGGTGGTCTTATGAAATCATTTCTTCTTTTTTTATTCTTATGCTCTTCTATGGCTTTGGCAAATGACACCATAGTTTTAGAGGCTCGTCTCACAGAAATCCCAGGTAAAATTCCAGGGAACGATCTTTACAATTTTGTTTATGTGTTCAAGTACAAAGTTTTAAAAGTCAAATCTGGCAAATACAACGCAAAAGAAATTCTGGTAGGGGTTTATAATCCAAAGATCCCTAGGGGCCAAGTCAAAGACAAAATGGCAGCTTATTCCAAAGGGAATCTTAGAGCTTTTAGAGCCAATGCCAAACACGAGCTTACTTTAGTACCGCTAGAATCAATATGGACAGAAGCAGTCGAAGATGAGTATTTTGACGATGATTCCCCTCGTTTTTTGGCGATAGAAGTAAAAGAATAAATTCAATCCAGAGCCCCAATGGTTTTTTCTTCCTCATTTTTTTTATTTTACTTTTTACCTGTTTTTTTAATAGGCTATTATTTTTTAGTCTGGCGTGGGGTAAAACACAGTCATTTAAACCTATTCATCACATTTTTTAGTTATATCTTTTATGGTTGGATGGAGCCTTGGCTTATCCTTTTAATGTTTGGTTGTACCAGCATAGATTATATTGCCGCTCGCATGATTGCAGCCAAAGGAGCCAGCCCCAAAAAAAGAAATACAGTCCTAGCCATATCGATGGTGATGAATTTATCGGCACTTGGTTTTTTCAAGTATTATATGTTTTTTATGGGTGGTTTGAATCTCATTTTAAGCAGATTGGGGCTGGATACTTTTTCGATATGGACGGTGATACTCCCCGTGGGAATTTCTTTTTACACCTTTCAATCCATGAGTTATACCATAGATGTGTGGCGAAAAACAGTGCCTCCAGCCAAAAACTTCGCGACATTTTCTTGCTATGTAGCCTTGTTCCCGCAGTTGGTAGCAGGGCCTATTGTTCGGTACAATACAGTAGCTCAAGAGCTAGCCTCTCGAAAACACTCTTTAGATTTATTTGTAAAAGGCCTTTCTTTTTTTGCTCTTGGATTTGCTAAAAAAGTCTTGATTGCCAATCAAGTGGGTTTGATTGCCGATACAGTTTTTGAGTCTCATTTGCCGGGAGTTTTAAATGCTTGGTGGGGTAGTCTTGCTTACATGTTTCAGATTTACTTTGACTTTTCGGCGTATTCTGACATGGCAGTGGGGCTAGGCCTTATGATTGGCTTTCATTTTCCAAGAAATTTCAATGGACCCTATCGTTCGGCGAGCATCACCGAGTTTTGGACCCGTTGGCACATCTCTTTGACGACTTGGCTTAGAGACTATCTATACATCCCTCTTGGAGGGAATCGAGTGAAAAAATCTCGACTTTACTTTAACTTATTTATAGTGATGTTTTTGAGTGGACTTTGGCATGGGGCCAATTGGACATTTGTGGCATGGGGGCTTTTTCACGCCTTTTTTATGATTCTTGAGCGTTTCAACAATAAAAACGCATATTATAATTTTTTACCCAAAATCTTACAAATCTTGTGCACTCAAGTGATTGTGATTTTTGGTTGGGTTCTCTTTAGGGCAGACACCATTGCCTCTGCAATGAATATGTGGAAATCCATGCTGGGTTTCAACACTGTTTCTATCGCAGACCCTTTGCTCAGTGCCCAAATTTTTACACCCTTTAATGTGTTTTTTATGGCTATTGCTTTTCTCTTTGCATTCTCACCTTTACGGGCTTTTGAATGGAATCAAAAACAAAGCCCTCTTCGATTGGCAGGTGTTTTGACTTTATTTGTGTTTTCTTGTCTAGTGCTTTTCACTCAAAGTTACAACCCATTCCTTTACTTTCAATTTTAATATTTATAAATTTTGAAATAGAATGTTTTGAATAGATAAAATCAAAAGCAAACCCGTTAAAATCTAAAAAAGTAGGTCTTATGTCTATCAATGTAATGGTCAATGGAATTCCAGGAAACATGGGAATCACTGTCGCCAAAACCGCCCTTGCTCGAGGTTTTAATTTAATACCTTTTTCTCTCACAGGAGAAATGATCGTCGAAAATGAATACGATTTAGACTCTCTAAAAATTGAACTATTAAAACCAAGCAACAGAGAAGAAAAAATAGCTTCTATACTAGCAGATTACCCCCAACTCATTTGTGTAGATTATACGCACCCCAGTGCAGTGAATCAAAATGCAGAGTTTTATGTAAAGCATGGTATTCCCTTTGTGATGGGCACCACAGGTGGTGATAGAGAGGCTTTAACAGCCTTAGTTTCCAAACACAAACACCCCAGTGTAATCGCTCCCAATATGGCAAAACAAATAGTCGCTTTTCAGGCGATGATAGAGTATTTAGCGAGTGAATTTCCGAGTGCTTTTGATGGTTACAAACTAAGCGTAGTCGAGAGTCATCAAAAAACAAAAGCAGACACCAGTGGCACCGCCAAAGCAGTGGTGGGTTCTTTTCAAAAAATGGGCTTTTCTTTTTCTGAATCAGACATAGAGTTAGTTAGAAATGAGCCCGAACAAATAAACCGAATGCAGGTCCCCGAAGCTTATTTGAGTGGGCATGCTTTCCACACCTATTCCTTGGATAGTCAAGACCAATCGGTGCATTTTGAATTTCAACACAATATCTGTGGCCGTCATGTTTATGCCGAGGGCACCATGGATGCAGTCTTGTTTTTATCAGAGCGGATTCATGCCGGCAAGCCAGACACATACAACATGATGGATGTGCTACGCTCAGGAAAAATGGGCTAAGCTCCTAATTTTTAGCTCTATTTTGAGCGGCTATATTTTTATAACGATTATGCTCTTCGAGGCTTTTGCTAAAAAAGTGTTCTCCAGAGCCATCGTCTTTTGCCACAAAGTAGAGCATTTTAGTGGTGTCTGGTCTTAGAGTTGCTTCGATAGCGTGCCTTCCAGGGTTCGAAATAGGTCCTGGCATTAAACCTTTGAATTTACGAGTGTTATAGGGGTTATCGCTATTGAGTTGACTCTTATAAATAGGCCCTGTTAGGTTTTTAAAGATAAACCGGACTGTGGGGTCTGCTCCAAGTGGCATATCTAAGCGAAGTCTATTGTGAAAGACCCCTGCAATCAAAGGCCTTTCTTTAGGGTTTCCGGTTTCTTCTTCGACTACACTAGCTAGAGTCAAAACCTGGTGCCAACCTCCTAGTTTATTCCAAATAGCAGGGTTCATGTCTTTTAACTCTTCTCGTAGCTTTAAGTTTGCTTTTACCATTGTTTTGATAATACAAGCCTCGTCGCATTCGTAGGGAAGCAGATAAGTTTCTGGAAGCAAATAGCCCTCTAAATTAGAAGCTTTCACCCCTAAACTTTGAGTAAATTCTTTGTTTTGAATCAGGCTATCCCAGACTGCACTTTGCAGTTTGGGATATACTTTTTGAAGGTAAAAAGGCATTTCCCAAGAAGCTCGTCCTTCGGGAATAGTCACTTTTTGGACAATGTTTTCACCTTTTTCTAAAATTTCAACCAGATCAGGGAGTTTTTGGTGAGGAGGAATTTCGAACCAGCCCGCTTTTAAAGCACATTTTTTGATCTTACACCAGACTTCAAAGAGTTTTTCTTCTTTCCAAATGTTTTTTTTATGTAAAATTTTAGAAACCTTTTTAGGAGAACTTCCCACTGGAATTTCTATAATCACAGGTTTTTGGTTGAAAGATGGCGTTTTTAGGCTGTTTTGGGCGAAAAAGAACAAAAAGGCCGTGAGAATTAAAATTAATAAAAATACAAAAAGGATCCATTTCTTCATAAAGTTAAATTTAGTGAAAAAAAAACTCCTAATTCCAAAAATAAAGAATATATTTAAAGGAAAGTGTACAAATATTCCCTTTTTTGAGGATGATATGAAAAGACTATTGTTTTTGGTTTTGGTTATAATGATTGCAACTTCTTCTGCTGCCCCTTCTAAAAGGGTCAAGTCTAAAAGAGGTGATTTAGAAATCACTAAAGATAAAGGCGGAGGAAATGTGGTGTGTACTGTGGGCTTTAGCGAGGAAATGTCTATCGTTAAAGACGGAGGCACAGATGTGCTTGTAAAAGCATCTTGTGGTCAGGGGTGGATTGGTAAAAATGCTATCGAATATGTGGCGGCTGNAGCTGGTGACAAATCCATGCGACTCGACGATGTGGATGTGATTGGTTGGATCGATAACCCTAGTGCGGTTTTTGTGCTAGACCAAGACGCTGCCGATTTTGATGGCGTGGATATCGATCGTGACTTTAAAGAGTACTTGCAACACACCATGGACCGTGAGCAAGTCGAAATGAGAAATAACGAAAACTAAGTTTTTTACTTAGCGAAGCGTTAATATCTTTTAATAGATAGACCTCTTTTCAAAGGGGTCTTTTTTTTGTTTTAAAACATCTTTTAACTTTTAAGTTTTTCAATCAAAATCTTTTTTAGGAAATCTATTCTTCGAAATTTCATCTTTGTGATTAGAATTTTCTTTAAGCTTTTAGATTTTTATTTTCGTTTTTCTCTAGCTTTTTGAGTTGGACGGATGATGTGAAAACTAAATCAGTTCAAATGATTTTGCTTTTTTACTAGCTCTAAGATTCATTTTTGAAGTCTGCAAAAGCGGCACTAGTGAGAGCATAAGCATTTTGAGTGTGCAGCTCTGCTCTTAGGTAAGCATAATCTTGAAAAGACAATGACTGAGACTCATAATAACTAAGGTTTTTGAGTTTCAAAATCAAAGTTTCTTTTGAATGGGTGTTTTTTTTAGCAAAGATTAAAAAAGCACTTATTTTTCCAAAGTCCGTACTACTCTGTGCCTCAAACACAAGCCCATTTTCTGTACGAGTCCACCAAAGCGCTGGCCCGTTTGTCAAATAAAGTCGGTCTTTTTCAAAACTTTTCACAATAGCATTTTCGTTTAAGTCCCCATCGACAGGGATCACCGTTTTCACTTTTCCAAAGAGGTGTTTTTGACTTTGTTTTAACGAAATCAATGGCAATTGTATGCCTACCGTATTATTAAAATCCCCGTGAGCATCGTTACCACCTATAGGCAGCACACGCACTCCCTTTTCTAAAAGAGAAACCCACCAGGCTTTGCCTTTTTTGAAGCCTTTGTCTAGACTTCCATTCCAAAATTGAATGCCCCTTACTGGATTTTGAGCTTGCGCACACAGGTCTTTAGAATCCCAATAGCCTCTATTAAAAACAATTCGCTCCAAAAAACTCATTTTTTGTAGGGGGTGTGCGGCAAAACAAGGACCATTGATTATTTGTAGGGCTTCTGGAATAGAGAGACTGGGTTTGTTCTTAAAAAAATAGCGTCCAGAATCGCCGATACCTGGTATATATTCTTTTGGCCTTAGCACACAAAGGTGTAAGTTTTTATTTTGATGGCTCCCCACAGAAACTTCTTCTCCAACCAGCATCAGTGGCTCTTTATCTAAGTGCTCCACCTCTTTTTTCAATGCAGCGAAGCGTTCGTCGGGCTTTGTTTCTAGTGTATAGTCTTTGGCGTCAAAAGCCAAATCATAAGAATGATCGGTACACAACACAAAATCCAAACCCACTTGACTGGCCACCCTTTGCAATACCCAAGGAGGGGCACCAAACTCTACATGGCTAGAAGTGTAGTGAGTGTGGCAGTGCATTTCGCCTGCAGCAAAGCCCTTGGGCACAAAGTATTTATCTTGCAAGACATGAATTTGAAGAGGAGTGGCTTTTAAAAATGGATAAGTCCAGCGTTTCCAAGTTTTAATTTTCTTTTGAATTGAAGTTTTAAAACTTGCATTTATTTTATAATGACCGGGCTTTAATTGAGGGAGCCAAAAAGAGTGGAACTCAAAGTTTTTGGATAAATGAAGTTTTTGGTCTATAGAGACATCAAAACTTTCCTCTCCCTCTTTAGAAATGGATAATTTCAAATCAAAAAAATCACAAGGAAATCGATCGGCATCTCGAGCCACAATCCAAATTTCTGGAGCTAAATTGCCTTGCACTTGAAACGGAGCATCGATCAAAATCTCGGGATGTTTTCGGTAGAGCAAAGACCATGGTAGCCTAAACTTAAAGTGAGTTTCAGCATAAGCTGCTTTTTGTAAAGAAATCAAACTCATGGTTCTTTTGTTGTCCACGAACCCCACGACATTCTAAACTGCATTTGAATGCCACCTAGATCCCATTTTGCCTTTTTAGACTCCGAAGTATAAGGCACAATCTTAGAAAAAGAATCTTTAGAATTTAAACTAATCGAAGTGAAGCCCAGATCTCCATAAAATTGAAAAGAACTAAAACTCCCAATCAAATAACCAAAACTGACTCCAAAACCGTTGCCTTTCCACGAAGACTCAGCCTTGAGGGTGCCCCAATTAGAATAAATTTCGCTACCAGAAAGCATCCAATACCATCTAAAAGCGACACTAAACAAATCGGACTGGCTTAGCGTGATCAAATTAGGGGGAATCTTCAAACGATACTCCAAAAACAAAGGGACTGCCTGCAAAGCATAATAATAAGCATGAGAGTTATTTTTGTGGTCTTGAAGCACCACTGTCTCTTTATTATAAATAAAACCAATCCCCGTACTTATAAAATGATTGGGAATATGTTGGACTTGAACGCCCACACTAATAGGAAATGTGAAATTCACTTTTTGGTGATTTTGTTTATTCACATTCGAAGAATCCTCTAAACTCGTTGCATTCGCCATAAATTCAAGGTATATAGAATCGTTAGCCACTTGAAACTTATCACGATCATCAAAACCTAGAAATGCAATACTGGGCTGTAAAAACACTGAGAAAAAAGGAAAATGGGGCTTTGAAACGGAATCTTTTGAAGAGAGGGGACTAGCAAAAACAAAATGAGCAGAAAAACAAAAAAAGAACAAGAAGCAAAGAGCCCTTGAATTCCAAAATAAAAAAGTAAGTATTACGCTTTTCAAATCAAATCTCGTGTCAAAGTCATTTAAAGATAAATATTTAAGATGTAAATGGAAAATAAAAATAGATGAAAACAAGGACTCCAGTTAATTTCCATTCAGAACGAGCATTAAATCGAAACAAAACACTTTCTATCGATTAGCCCTTAGCAGCAAAAGATTTTTTTATTGAAGTTTCAGAAGCGCCTGGTTTTTTTAAGTTGGAAGCGGGAAGTTTTTAGAGCCTCATCCCACTAATCTGGTACGCTTTTTGCACCACGCCATCTCAATTTTCAAACCCGCATC
>JGI24709J26583_10001646_pt1 | contig 18913 bp, 14 predicted proteins | sample BioPla2DNA1_FD_26583 | JGI IMG/M metagenome (IMG submission 26583) | reverse complement strand
TTGAATCTTCGATTACACCAGCGATTTTATAACCAGGAAAGAAGTGTTTTTCTAAGTATTCTTGTATACTAAGCATTGGGCGTTATTCTCAAAATTGTGGTGTATTTTTTTTTACAATTTTAAAGATTAACGCCCTTTTTGTTTGTGATCTAATTTAGATCACCCCGAAATAATTAATTGAACCAAAAAAATTTATCTGCAAATAGTGCAGTCTTCGCTATATAAATCTAAAATATCGTTTATATTTGTATTAGATAAAATCGATAATTACTTTAAAAACAATTTATATAAGGATTTGAAATGAAACTAACCAAGTTGTCATTAGCAGCAGTGCTCCCTTTATCTTTAATGGTGTCTCCATGTTTTGCTTTAGATTGCGCATCATCTGGTACCATCTATGTTGAAGGTAACTCAAGTATTGAGGTAATGCCTAACATCGCCGAGCTTACATATAGCTCAACTAGCGAAAACAAAGATGCAAAAATTGCCCGTCAGAATGTTGAAAAGACTATTGCAAAACTTGTTGATGCTGCAATAAAGCTTGGCATTAATAAAGAAAATATCATTTCAGATTCTTTAAATATGTATCCAAAGTACACCTATCCTGAGGGTAAAAAGCCTGTATTCCAGGGCTTTAGTGCTACAAGACAGGTAACTGTAAAAGTAGAGGATTTCTCTTTAATCGATAAGATAACAACTGCAGCAATTGATGCTGGTATCAGCGGCATTTACGGTTTTAGATATGACGTTAAGGACCAATCAAAATACAAATTAGACGCTGAAAAGCTTGCAATTACTGACGCTAAAGAAAAAGCTTTAAGATTAGCAAATGGCTTTGGTGTAAAATTAGGCAAACCTTGTAGTTTGAAATTTGACAAGCAATCAGACTTCCAAATGTATAACGCCATGTCTCCTCATCTTTTAAAGACAGCTATGGTAAATGATATGGCTCAAAGCAGTGCTGTTGCTTATTCACCAGAAAAGCAGACCCTAACATCAAAAGTATATGCAACATTCATCATCGAAGACAAAGATTAAAACTGAACTTTTATCACCTGCGCGTAATCTTGCCTCTGCAAAGAAAGCTATTTTATGCGGTGCAGACGGCATCTTTATCGGAGGTCCTTCCTTTGGTGCGAGAGTTGATGCAGCAAATCAGCTAGAGGATTTAAAGAAATTATGTACCTTTGCTCATTTATTCAAGGTAAAGGTGCATGTAACTTTAAATACCCTATTACACGATGATGAGGTTATTAAGGCTCAGGAGTTAATAGACGAGTATGGCCGTATCGGTGTTGATGTACTGATTGTGCAGGATCTGTCTGTTTTCAGTCTGAATATTCCCAAATCCATTGAGTTGCACGCCTCAACTCAATGCTGTATTGACAGTATTGAGAAACTTAAATTCTATGAAAAGCTTGGTGTAAAACAGGTGGTGCTGCCACGTGAATTTACATTAGATAAGATCAAAGCCTTTCACGAAGCCTGTCCGGATCTTAAATTAGAAGCCTTTGTTATGGGCGCATTATGCGTTGGTGTGTCTGGTATCTGCTATCTGTCTGAATACCTTACAGGTCGCTCTGCTAACCGAGGTTGTTGCGCTCAGATCTGCCGACTACCTATGATCCTTAAAAAAGACGATAAAGAAGTTAAAAGGGGACATTTACTGTCTTTAAAGGATAATTGTCAGGAGCACAATCTAAAAGAGCTTTTAGATGCCGGTGTGACCTCATTTAAGATTGAAGGCCGTTTGAAAGATGAGAATTATGTAGCTAATGCAACTGCATATTTCAGAGAGAAACTTGATTTATGCCTAAAAGAAAACAGCAATTATCAAAGGCAGTCTGTAGGTAATACCTCAATTAACTTTACACCCGATCTTAGAAAAACCTTTAATCGAGGATTTACCGATTCCTTACTTTTAGACAAGAAAGATAATCTTGTACACGATAAGACTCCAAAGTTTACAGGTCCTTATGTAGGTGATGTCATAAGGGTATCATCTGATAGAAAGAATACTATTATAGAGGTTAGAAAAGCAAAAGGAGTGAGCTTTGCAAACGGCGATGGACTTACCTACTTTAAAAAGTGCTTAAATAAAGACTCTAATATAATTGCAGATACACTTCCATCATTAGATGGCTTTAGAGTAAACAGTGTTTTAGAAGATTCAAAGAATAAAGCCTGTCTGTCACTACTGTCAAAAGTAGAAATACCTTTGCACACCAAACTTTACAGAAACACTGATGTGGTGTTTGATAGTATCTTTAATAAAAAGGATTTTGCGACCCGTTTTGTAGACTACACCATAACTTTAAATATCAGGAATCTTTTAGATAATAAGTATGAATTAGAGTTATATGCTAAAGCTGATAATGACAGGGATGCTCGTGTACGTTTTGAGTACTTATATGATGAGACTTTAAATTCATTAGATGAAAATAAGCTACTTACCACCTTAAAAAAGAGAGTGGATGTAAACACTAATGCAAAAGATATTGTACTAAATGGTGATTTAAAAAAACTTACCATAAGATTATCTATATTAAATGATTTAAGAAAGAATCTTTTACAGAAACTGTTTTTTGAAGAGATTGAAAAGAGTACAGAATATCAGAGCATAAATACAGATATTACCTATCCAAAAAGCTTTATAGATGCAAGACTCGTTTTAAACAGTAAAGCAAAGTCCTTATATGAAAAATGCAATTGCATGGTAGGATATGAGGATAATGCAAAGGGCATCTTTGAAAAAGATAGCGTTATGACCTGTAAGTACTGTCTTATCAATGAGTATGGAAAATGCTCTAAAGATGGTGGTAATGTATCAGGCTATACACTTGTGATTGGAAACAAAAGCTTTAATGTTAAGACAGACTGTAAAAACTGTTTTATGCACCTTGTAAAAGTTACCGACAGATAATGGAATCAGATAAGAAAAACGCACAAGAAAAACCTGTTCTTATAAGTGGCACTATAAAGCAATACTTAGGAGTAAATGGCTTTTTCTCAAAAAAGGTAAAAGGCTTTACTTATCGTGAAGGTCAGGTGCAGATGGCCTCATTATGGGAGAGTGCCCAAAAGGAAGGAGAGTCACTGGTCTGTGAGGCAGGAACCGGTACTGGTAAAACCTTTGCCTATTTAATTCCATCTATCTTATCTGGCAAAACACTTGTTATCTCAACAGCATCAAAAGCACTGCAGGATCAGCTTGTTAATAAGGATCTGCCTGCCATATGCGAGCTTTTGAATGTTCAGAAAAATTACATGGCTTTAAAAGGCTTCAGTAATTATTTATGCCTTAAAAAATATAATGAGATATGTGACTTATATGTAAGTAAACATGGTCTTAATTTTAATGATTCAGAGATTTCAGCAAAAAAAGCAATAAATGACGATCCTAACTTCAGTGATAACGATAAATTAGATGCAGGCTCAAAGCAGCTACACGCTCTTGATGTTATCGTAGAAAAAGATCTTGCAAAGATTCAGCTTTTAATCGAACAGACTGAGAATGACATTGCAAGCGCTGCGCCTAATGTTGATTTTGTGGAAATAAATTCAAAGTTTCCTCAGAAGATCGCTAATTTTTTAACCTGTTCTAGCGAGCATTGCCTAAAGAAAAAGTGCAAATATTATCCTGAATGCTATCCATATAGAGCACGTGATGCCGCTATTCACTCAAAGATTGTGGTTATAAACCACGCACTCTATTTTTCAACACTACAGTTTGAGAATATCTTCAATCCTATGGCTCCATGCTTTATGCTGCCAAAATACCGTTCGATTATTTTTGATGAGGCCCATGAATTACCATCTGTAGGTCGTGAGCACTTTTCAAGAACTGTGGGCAGTATAGATTTAAAAAAATTCCAGCTGGACATAGAATTTATAAAAAAGAACATGCCAACCATTCCTATTGGACCTTTTGAAGATGAGTTCAAGCTTTTAAAGAAAGCTTATCTATCTGTAATGCATTATCTTAAAAAGGCCGAGGGCAACGGAGAGAATAAGCGTAACTTTCTGTTTTATAAGTATGAGGATTATCAGGATGATATTGATGATCCATACTTTGAGTTTAAAAAGGTTAATGCAGAGTTTAGAAACGTTGTAGGTGAGCTTTATCGTGCGCTTAAGCGTACTGCAAAATTCTTTAATGACATGTCATCGTTTGATGAGGATTTTTTTTCAAGCAGAGTAGACTACTATAAAGACAAGTTTATGAATGTCGTAGATTTGATGAATCTTGATAAAAAGGCCGGAAATCCTCTATACGGTAAATATGTAGGTATTGTTACCTTAACTAAAAAGCACTTTTTATTCTCTTTAACTCCGCTTGAGATTAGCGAGTATTTTGGAAACTATCTGAATAATTGTTTTTCTAACAGATTAAGTGTACTTTTAACCTCAGCCACTTTATCAGTCGATCATAAATTCACCAAATATCTAATAGATATTGGCGCTTCAAATGATACACAGTGCATGGAGGTTCCAAGCAGCTTTGATTATAGAAAGCAGTCATGTATCTATTATTCAGAGAATTTCCCAAGCTTTAATGATGAAACACGTATTCATAAGATTGTAGAAACTCTAAAACCTGTTATTGAGAAAGTAAACGGTGGTGTTTTCTTTCTGACGACTTCATATACAGCTTTAAATCAGGCAACAGTCTCTTTATCAAAGTACTTTCATGGTAAAAGAAAGGTCTATTCTCAAAGTGGCAATATGTCTAATATGGAAATGCTGATGAGATTTAAAAAGGATGGCAATGCTATCCTGATTGGAACATCATCATTCTGGGCTGGCGTTGATGTGCAGGGCAAAGCTCTGTCTATGGTTATAATTGATAAATTACCTTTTGAAAGTCCTTCTGATCCTATCTTTAAAGAAAGATGTCGCTACTATGATGCTAAGAACAATAAAAGAAGCTTTGTAGGCATCTCAATTCCTGAGGCTGTAATTGAATTACGACAGGGGGCGGGGCGTTTAATTCGCCATGAAGATGATAGAGGAGCACTGATTATCTGTGATCCTAGAATTAAAAAGATGAACTATGGTTCAATTTTCCGTCGCTCACTGCCTGATATGCACGAATGTAATTCTCTAGATGAAGTTATAGCTTTTTTAGAACAGTAAGGTTTATTGTGCTAAAATTGCGCTAAAAATTAGGATTGGATTATGAAATTATTATCATTGGAAACTTCAACTGAGAATTGCTCTGTAGCACTGTTAAACGACGATGTAGTAACTTATCAGTCTAAACTTGCACCTCAAAAGCATGCAGAAATGATTATTCCTATGATTGACGAGCTTTTAACAAAGGCGAATCTTTCNAANAATGATTTAGATGGTATTGCTCTAAGTGTAGGTCCTGGTTCTTTTACAGGCGTTAGAATTGCTGCATCAACAGCTCAGGGCCTTGCTCTTGCCTTAAATAAGAAAGTTGCATGTGTAACCTCTCTAATGGCTCTAGCTTATGAAGCATATACCATTGATAAAACAGCAGAGTATGTGATTTCCTCGATTGATGCCCGCATGGGGGAGGTATACCTTGCTGTTTATAAAGTTGAAAACAACAATCTTAATTTAATTCAGTCAGAGCAGGTAATTAAACCAGAGGAAGCCTTTGCCTTTATCAGGAGTCTTAATATTCTCGATTCAAAGGTTGTATGCTCAGGATCTGGCATTGAGATTTTACGAAAGGCAGGTCTTGATGAAAAATATGCCAAGCTCTCATCCTTCCCTCAGGCTCAATTTATCCTGGATATTGCAAAGGATTGTTTCCTAAAAGGAGACACAGTTGAGGCTTTTGAGGCTCTTCCTTTATACGTTCGCAATGAAGTAACCTGGAAAAAGGTTAACGAACAGTAAAATTTGATAGAGTCTGCAAATTCAATTTTTGCTATAGGCAGAAAGTGGAAAAAGCGTATTTCTTAATTTAAAATTAATACGATCGCATGTATATGCGCTTTTGTTGAATTATTTTAAACGGGAACCATTAACTTATGGCTGTAAACAGCGTAAATTCTGACAATTATTCATTTCAGATAATCCGCAGCACTACCAATCAGAAAAGAGTAGAAGAGCAATCTGCAAAGAATGATTATGACAAGAATGATGCTAAGAATATAGCAAAAGAAAGTCCAAAATCTTTTGTTGGTGTAAATACCACAAAAGCTAATGAAACAACCTATGAAAAAGTTCAACAGGAACATCTAAAAGAAAGCAAATCTTCAACTCAGATTTCTGCTTACACACAAGTTCAGAATCACGAACAGCGCGAAGCTTTTTCTTCTAGATTTGGTATTTCTGTATACGCCTAATCTTTTAAATTTTCTTAACTATCTTATCGAAGATAACAAGATAATCCACTCATAAAAAAGTAGCATCAGCTGCTTTTTTTGTTCTCCTAAAGTGGCCTAGTAGAGTCTAAGCCACTTTCAGGGGAGTACATTATCTGTTATCTACTAACCACCTAGAAGGTTTAGAGCAATCTGAGGTCTCTGGTTAGCCTGTGTCAAGATTGTAGTTGATGCCTGCTGAATAATGCTCTGAGCAGATAGATTTGCAGATTCCTCTGCGTAATCAGCATCACGGATACGTGATCTTGCGTCTGTTACGTTTTCAGCAACGTTTTCCTGGTTACGGATGGTTGATTCCATACGGTTCTGCAGGGCACCTAACTCAGCACGCTTTGAATCTACAACATTGATTAACTTATCAATTGATTCAATTGTGTGCTGTGCGGCACTTGCTGAATATACTGAGAAAGCATAGTGGCCATCATTTTCGAAAATACCTGTCTGGGTACTTTCTTGATCACCGTCGGATGCAATCTTTGGATCGGTACCATCACAGATACCTGATAGTGTAAAGCCAGCTGACATGGTGATTGATAATAGATCGTATGCATAAGCACCAACCTGGAAGCTGCATACGCCTTTTGAATCAAGGACACCGCCCTTATCAGCGCCACCTACACCTGCGATACACTGACGACCACCGAAGGTTGTCTTACAAGCAATACGGGTAATTTCCTGTGATAGCTGTATAACCTCGTTCTGGATAGCCTGTCTGTCAACAGTGGTGTTAGTACCGTTAGCAGCCTGAATTGCTAAGGTACGGATACGCTGTAACATAGAAGTGGTCTCATCAAGAGCACCTTCCATAGTCTGGCATAGTGCGATACCATCACTTGCGTTACGGTTGCCTTGCTTTAGACCGTCAATCTGGCAGGTTAAACGATTAGAAATCTGTAAACCTGCAGCATCGTCTTTAGCTGAGTTAATACGTAAACCTGAAGCTAAGTGCTGATATGTTGTATCTAATGATTTAGTAGCTGAGTTTAATCTTCTTTGTGAATTTATAGAAGATACGTTTGTTTTTACATATAGAGCCATTTTATTTTCTCCCCAATAACCTAATTTGGTGTTTATTACCCGAAAGACGCTCTTTGTTATCTTTTATTCTCTCCAAAAAAGATAACTATCTTTTGGATATATATTTATATGAAAATTCCGTGCCAAGATTTAAATAATAATTTAAAAATAAAAATAACGTATTGAAAAATAAGAAATAAAATTATCAGAAAAATTTTTGAAAGGCATAGTGAAAAAAATAAATATGTAACTTAATAGTAGAGGTGGCAAAAAGTTGCCACTAATTCTGGCGGTAATTTTAGATATTTTTGTAATTTATTTAATCTAATGTCAGTACTTTTGCCAAGAAGTTGACGGTGGTTTTCTTACTATTAATAGAATTTAAGATTATAAAGTTTATATAAGGAATGGCAGCGAACTTATAGTTTCAGGAGATGATTTAATTATAGGTGAAGGATGTTGTCTAAGATTGTATCTTTAGGTACATATATAAGGTTTATAGAATTGAAAAAGAGTTTGCAGTGGTTAGCTACAAACTCTTTTGTCGACAATTTTTAATTATTATCATTTTCATTGCCTTATATACTAGAGTTTTATTTCTAGTTTCTCAAAAAGGGCCGGGCTTTTTGTCCCCCGGCCAATGAGCATTTCATGCTCAGGAGAGAAACCTTTCTACGGTTTTAGTAAATCTGTTTCGTTTAACCTCCGCGATTCAATAATGACACGGCAATATTTTGTCTTTGGTTTGCCTGAGTCAAAATAGATGTTGCAGCCTACTGCTCCATGTTCTTTGATGCATAATTTGAGAAAACTCAGCGTAATCTGCATCTTGTACACGTGATCTTGCACTGGCCACGCTTTTAACGTTAGACTGATTTCTAACGTTTATTCAATTCTGTTCTGTATAGCACCTGGTTACGCTATTTTTGAATCCACAATGTTGACGATCTCATCAATAACTGCGATTGTGAATTCACGTTACATTGGGGGTAACAGTAAAATTTTAAGCATCCTGCATCGTTTATATATAAAACTGCACCATGCTGTTCATATTTATCGGTGTCATTTACAGCAACTCCAGGATGCGACAGAGCACAAATTCCTGAGAGTGTAAAGCTTGAGGCTTGGTAACTGCCAGCTGAACAGAGGCATATGCTCCATACTTGAACGCAATTCTGCCGTGGCCGTCGAAAAAACCGTCTTTATCTTTATCTGTAACACCTGCTAAACATTGTCTACCTGCAAAGGCCTTTTTACACACAATACTGGTAGTTTCCTGTTATAGCTGAGTACTCTCCTGTTGTATAGACAATCTATCTAGTGTTGTAACATTACAGTTGCCATCTTTGATGGCTAGCGCTCTCATGCCGAATCATGTTCGTAGTTTTATCTAAAGCACCTTCTATGGTCTGACAATTGCAATACCATAGTATGCATTTTTATAAGCCAGCTTAAGAGCGCAATCTGGCAGGTTAACCGATTCCAAATCTGTATACCTGCAGTATCGGCTTTTGATAAGCAAACTCGTAATCATGAAGCACGTGCTATTTATTACATCTAAATCACGCGTGGCATAAGACTGTTGTCTTTGTAAAAAAAAGACATCGCTCTCGTCTTTACAAACTAAGCTATAGTTCATATCTATACTAGTTTTTTATTATTCTGCAATTTTTAGAATTGCTATTTTTAATGAATATTTATATGAAAATTCCGTGCCAACTTATCAAAAAGGCAAAATAAATGTCATGTAACAGATTGATATATAGTAATAAAATATTATTGAGTAAAATTAACTAATCAAAGTAAATGGCAAGGAATATTATATATGGCAATTTATTGCCACCTTAATCTTAGAAATATTCTGATAAATTAGATGGTTAATAGAGTAGGCGAAAAAAGTTATTTATATGCGGTTTGTTAAAAATCTTTAATTTTTTTTATTTCTAGTTCTTGCTATGTTAAAAAAAATCAGTATAATGGCACGCATTGGAGAGCGGGAATAGCTCAGTTGGTAGAGCATAACCTTGCCATGGTTAGGGTCGCGAGTTCGAGCCTCGTTTCCCGCTCCAATGTAACATCAAGTTACTTCCATCTAATTTGTGAGTGCGGGAATAGCTCAGTTGGTAGAGCATAACCTTGCCATGGTTAGGGTCGCGAGTTCGAACCTCGTTTCCCGCTCCAAATTAAGTCTTTATCTTATCCCATGAAATACGAAATCCAATACAGCAAGTTACATCTGTATTCTAATTTCTTATATGCATCGGCTTAAGAATGCCAGGATAACCTGGCAATTTCACTTTACTTTAGATTCTTTTTAAAGAAGCTTTCAATTTTATCAAAAGGTATCTTATTCATATCATCGTACAGATCTGTATGATTAGCACCTTTTACTATCAGAAGTTCCTTGTTGTCGCCTTTTAGCTTTTTAAAGGCATCCTCACTAAAATATCTGCTGTGAACGTTCTCTCTATGAATCATAAGAACTGCACTTTTGATTTCATTGCTGTATGCAAGAATAGGCTGGTTTATAAGTGATAGGGAAGATATCATATTCCAGTTGCCGTTTGAGTTTATTGAGCGTGGATGGAATCCTCGTTTAGTCTTGTAGTAATTGTAATAGTCCTTTATAAACTGAGGCTCTGAACCTGAAAGCTTCTCAGGAAGTCCTTGAACCTTTGCGTATGTGCCGTTTTTAAAGTCTAATGTGCGCTGCTCATTTAATGTTTCTTTAAATTTGTAGCGTCCTTCCTCATCTACACTGTCGTTGTAACCTTTTGCTGTTACTATTATCATGTCATACATGGTTGATGTAACAGTAGCTTTTACTCTAGTATCAATGGCTGCATCGTTAAGCGCAAATCCACCAAAGCCGCTAATGCACTCCATATTACACAACCTACATTATCAAGACAGCTGCAGGATCTTGAGTATGAATTAGGCCATGAGCTTTTAACAGAAAAGGCGGCCTTTCACTAACTTTAGAAGGCGAGCGCTTTAAAGTAAGAGCAGCGCAGATCATAGAGCTTGTTGAAAGAACAAAAGAGGAAATAAAGGAAAGTGTAGATGAAATATCAGGTGATATCTATATAGGTGCAGGTGAGAGCAGAGTTATCAGACGACTAACCTCTCTTATGAAGGAGCTTACAGATAAGTACCATAAACTGCGCTTTCATTTTGTGTCAGGTGATAGCTTTGATCTGCTCGATAAACTTGATAAAGGACTCTTAGATTTCTGTGTCTTGATTCAGCCCATTTCTCTTATAAAGTATGAGCATCTGTCTTTAGGTGAAAACGATACTTTCGGAATTATGTTAAAAAAAGATGATCCTCTCTCAAAGAAGGAGAATTTCACTTTAGATGATGTAAAGAAACTACCACTTATAGTGTCACGACAGGCAATCAAAAGAGAATTTGATGATAATCTGATATTAGACTGGTTTAATGATTCATTTAATGAGTTGAACATAGTTGGCACCTAATCTTTTATACAATGCAGCTATCATGACAGAAGATTATTTATGCTATACCTTATGCTTAAACAGGATTGTAAAAACCACCATGGATAGCTCTCTGTGTTTTAGACCTCTATATCCTAATCTTGAGGTGAAGTTAAGTATTGCCTTGAAAAAAGAGCAGGTGCTTTCAAAGCTGGCAAATCTGTTTTTAAATGCATTAAATAAAAAATTAAAAGAAAATAAGTAACTAACTGATAAATAAAAGAATAGTTAAAATTCAAGAGAGGAATTTCGGGCATAAAAAAAGACCAGTTAAGGTCTCTTCATTTTTAATCAAGTGGTGCCCGGGGTCGGAGTCGAACCGACACGGAAGTATAAGTTCCGAGGGATTTTAAGTCCCTTGTGTCTACCAATTTCACCACCTGGGCATCAGATGGATTACTAAAGAATGCAACACTTCATTTGAAGTGGTGCCCGGGGTCGGAGTCGAACCGACACGGAAGTATAAATTCCGAGGGATTTTAAGTCCCTTGTGTCTACCAATTTCACCACCTGGGCAATCTTTAGTTTTGGAGGCGCGTTCCAGAGTCGAACTGGACTATACGAATTTGCAATCCGCTGTATAACCGCTTTACTAACGCGCCATCTTTTGGAGCGGGAAACGAGGCTCGAACTCGCGACCCTAACCATGGCAAGGTTATGCTCTACCAACTGAGCTATTCCCGCATCTGATGTGTGCCATTATATAGGATAATTTTTTGATGTCAACAAAACTTTAAAAAAAATTGAGTTTTTTGTATTTGCAAAGAACCTTTTTAATATTGATTTATCAATAAGTTAAACAGATGTATTTAAATAAATGGCTTATAAATCGCATTTGTATATTTGATAATTTTATGCTTATGTTCAATTTTTGTAAGCAAATTTTGCATGTTCTGTTAACTGTTAATCATTAAAGTTGAATGATAAAATACAATTATCAGACAACAGGTGAGAGTAATGAATTTTAGTAACGATGTGATAGCTTTTGCTGATGAAAGAGAGAAAAGCACTCTTAATCAGAATACTCAGCAGTTAAACTCAAGAGTCAGAGCACTAAGTGTATCTGAGTTTGTTACCATTACCGACAATTGTCTTGCTAATCTTGGCGTTGCATCAGTTGAAGGCGAGATCAGTGAAATCAGACAGTACAATCACATCTACTTTAAGATTAAAGATGAACAATCTTCTGTAGAATGTCTGATGTGGCAATCTACTGCCGCAAATCTTACTTTTACACCTAAAGTAGGTGATAAGGTTTTAATTACAGGTAAAAGTTCTCTATATAAGAAAACAGGCCAGTTTAAGCTGATTGCCCACAGAATGGAGCAAGTAGGCTTAGGCGTGATTATGGAAAGACTTCGTCTTTTGAAGGAAAAGCTTTTAAAAGAGGGTGTTTTCAACATCCATAAAAGAGAAATACCTCAGTTTATTAACACTGTAGGTGTTATCACATCCGCCGAAGGAAGAGTTCTTCACGATATTCAGACTACCATGGAAATGCGTAATGATGGTGTGAATATTATTCTGTATAACGCATCTGTTCAGGGAACTGATGCTCCTCGTTCCTTACGTGAGGCTCTGGCACTTGCCAATTCTCAGAACCTATGCGACGTTCTTATTATTGGTCGTGGAGGCGGTTCATTTGAAGATCTGCTTCCTTTTTCTGATGAAGCTTTAGTCCGTGATATTGCCAATAGTAGAATTCCAATTATTTCTGCTGTAGGTCATGAGCCAGATGTCTCCTTATCTGATTTTGCAGCTGATGTTCGAGCTGCTACTCCTACAGCTGCTGCTACTTTAGTAACCTCAATTACCAAAGCTCAGTTATACAGCTTTATTCATGATAAGGCTATGAAAATAGATGCTCTTATCGGCTCAATATATGATGAAAAAGCCTTTTATTTAGATTCACTAATTAAAAGATTAAACAGTGCAAGTCCTAGTGTATATATTGATAAGAACAGAGCTTTAATTGAGTATCTTGTAAAAGAGATAGACCATAATTTAGATGCAAAAATAGACAGCTTAAAGGTAAAACTCTTATCTTTAAGACAGAAACTTATTGCCAATGAGCCTCAGGCATATTTATCTAAAAAAGAGCTGTTACTTAATAATCTGGTTTCTCGTCTGCAAAGAGCGGTTGATGAAAAGATGGCGGAAACTGCTAACAGATTGAATTATGCTAATACACTAAACAGGCTTGCAAATGCACTATCAGACTGCATAAATTCAAAAGCTGTACGCCTTCATAATTGCGTGTTACGCTTGCAGAAATCCGATATAGAAAATCAGTTTATCTCATTAGCTAAAGTCTTTGATTCACAATGTGCAAAGCTTGAGGCTTTAAATCCTGTAGCAATATTAAAGCGTGGATATTCAATTACCTTTGATAACGATAAAAAGGCAGTTTCAATTGATAATCTAAAGATCGGAGATGAGGTTACAACTTTAGTAGACAAAGGCAGATTTGTATCAAAGGTAATCAGTATCAGTAAGGATAAGCAAAATGAAGCATAGTTTTATAAAAAAATGTCTTGGCATATTTTGCTTGATGCCAATTGTTTCTACCTATGCTTTAGAAAATACAGAAACCTACACTCAGACTATCAGCAGGTCTTATACCACCACAACAGTTACATATCCTCAGCTGTGCAAAAGTGACAAATTTGCCAAAAGTTGCCAGGTTTTTACCAACTACTATGTAAGTAGATTTGAGCACAACTATATTAGCTATATAACCAATCTGCAGGATTTTGACAGTGACGATGTTCTTTATATTGATAAGGGGCTTGCAACTCAGAGCATAACTTTTGAATATAGAGTAATAAAAAAGTACAATTTTGCAACAGTCATTGCCCATGTGGCGCAGGAATTTGAAAATGAGCATGCTAATTTTTCAGAGATCTTCAATTTTGATTTGACTACTTCAAAGAATATCCATTTTGCTGATCTTTTTGAAAATAAAGAGCTTGCGGCTATGATTTGCAAGAATAAGGTTGAGGATGCTTTATCTAATGCAAACTTTACCAGACTTCCTCTGATTCTTGCTCAGATTGAAGTTAATCCAAAGAATTTTCTAATCCTCCCTGATGGAATTGAGTTTTTACTCTCAAGCGGTGAGATTAGAAAAAAGAACATCAAAGACAGAGTGTTTGTAAGTTTAGATGAGCTACAAGAAGCCAAACCTATAAAACAGTGGTTTCCAGCTTTGCAGGAGAGCAATTAAAACTGCTTTTTATAATCGAATACACAACCGACTCTACATGATGTTATAATTTAAGAATTGTTATTTATATTAAATTTGAGGGAAAAATAATGCGTATTATCCTTTTAGGACCTCCAGGCGCTGGTAAAGGCACTCAGGCTCAAAACTTAACTAAGGCTTTTGATATTCCACAGATTTCAACAGGTGATATGTTAAGAGCAGCTATTAAGGCTGGTACTGAGCTAGGTAAACAGGCTAAGGCTGTTATGGATGCTGGTAAATTAGTATCTGATGATATTATTTTAGGTCTAGTAAAGGAGCGTATCGCTCAGCCTGATTGTAAGAATGGTTTCTTATTTGATGGTTTCCCACGTACAATTCCTCAGGCTCAGGCTTTGGTAGACAATGGTATAGTTATCGATGCAGTTGTTGAGCTACAAGTTCCAGATGAGAAGATTGTTAACCGTATGTCAGGCCGTCGTGTACACTTAGCATCAGGCAGAACCTACCACATCGTTTACAACCCACCAAAGGTTGAAGGTAAGGATGATGAAACCGGTGAAGATCTTGTGATCCGTCCTGATGACGAAGAGAGCACAGTACGTAACCGTCTAAAGGTTTACCACGATCAGACCGAGCCATTAGTAGCATTCTACAAAGAGCTTTCAAAAACTGCTCCTACTATTTATGCTGCATTCGATGGAAATCGCGATGTACAGGTAATTTCAGACGACATCATTTCAACTTTGAAAAAATAATATATGAAAAAGCGTAATAGCCTTTTTGGTATTCTTACATTAGGTCTTTTAAGTACCGCTGTTTTTGCTGAAGACGCTCTAAATAGCAATGCAGAAGAAACAACACCTGATAAGGTTTCTACAACATTTGAAGTGGCTCAGGCAAACAGCTCTGATACTAAGAGTGTTCTACCATGCCCTTTTGGTTGGTCTGTAGAGCCAAATCCAAGTTTGGATAATTCATTGAGTTATCTGAATGCTCAAAAGACTCTGGCTGTCAGTGTTACCAGTATCACCAAGGGACTGCAGTCTCTTGTAACGCCTCAGTCTTATGCTCGTGTAGCATCTGAGCAGATGCAATGCCAGGTACCTGAGATTTCAAATTTAATTGAAGGTGCATGGAGCTTTGACTGCCCTAAGGATAAGGTTGAAGCAATCGTTTTTGGTGATAACAATAATCTGGTATTGCTGGTAATTTCAGGCAGAAATGCAGATACTGAAAAAGAGCTTGAAGGCTTTATCAAGTTTTTAGCTTATGAAGCTAAAAAACGCGATTAAACAATAGATTATGAGGCAAGATATCTTGTCTCATATAAAATACTATTCTTTTATTTCCTGGTGCAGGTTCTTTGCACATTCTAAATTGTTATATTCGTTTTCGTAGATAGTGATACCAAGATTCAGGTAACTGATTTCCTTTTTAATATCATTTCTATCAAGATTTTTCTTTAAAAGTGTAATTCTGTTCTTCTCATTTGCCTGATATAACTGTGAGTTATTGCCAGGAGCAAGTAGTGTGAACTTACCGTCTTTTAGATACCCAAAGAGCTCATTGTAGGCTACAGGGGCTCTTTCAATGATGTTATCTTTTGTCAGATCCTGACCTGCAAGTGGTACCTCACCTTTAACACCTGTAAGTGATAACAGGGTAGGCAGCATGTCCATCTGACTTACCACGCGTCTGTCATGATGAGGTTTGATATCAGGGCTTATAATAATTGCAGGAATTGCAAAGTTTGTAAGAGGGAAAGAATCAAGACCGCGTACACGTGAATCATGATCGGCAATAATTAGGAACACTGTGTTTTTATAGTAGTCTTCCTTTTTTGCCATCTTAAAGTATTCACCTAAAGCGTAGTCTGCATATTTTGCTGCTGTAAGTCTTCTAGGATCATCTGTTTTTACGCCTTTGATGTCCACTTTACCTTGTGGAATATCAAAAGGATCGTGGAATGAGCTTGTAAAAATTAAGCTGCAGAATGGCTGTCCTGTTGCTGACCATTTAACAAAGCTTTCGTTAGCTTTTTTGAATAAATCCTCATCAGATACTCCCCATGAGGCTACAAACTGAGGATTCTCATAATCCTTCTGCTCAATAACATTATCAACGCCGTTATTGTAGAAATATGTTCTCATGCCATCAAAATGACTCTCACCGCCATAGATGAATGAGGTGTTATATCCTAATGCCTTATAAATTGATGCATAGGTTGCAATAGTTTTATTGTGAGGTAGTTTTACCTGACTGGCAAGAGGACCTGGAGGGTAGGATGCTGTAACAGCTTCAATACCTCGTACAGAGCGATGACCGATTGCATATAACCTGTCAAATGCCCAGCCTTCTTCTCTTAAAGCATCATGGTTAGGGGCAATATCATCACCGCCTAATGATTTAACATAGCGTGCACCAAAACTCTCTTCAAGAATGATAACCACGTTTCTTTTCTTATCAGGTATTACAGAAGGTGTAATTATCTGTTTAATAGCGCACTTTTTATCAACTACAGATGGAGTATCTCTTTTTGAAAAATACTTAAGGTTATTTAATACATTGTCTTTAATGTCAAAAGAGTAAATATCAGATGAGCTTATTTCAGTATCTGACATGTGTCTGTAGGCATAAAAGATGTTGAAAAGTGAGTTATATGGTAATGAGTTTGCTAGCGGTGAGGTGCTAAAGCTTGCAGTTGACGGATTTAAAGGACGGTGCTCTGTTATATTGCCGCGAATACCGATGATGACAGCAAGAGTTGTTACAAAAAATAGAGCGCTGTTTGCAATGAAGTTTGGACTCTTATAGTCATCAAAGAGCTTACTAGTGAACTTGAAATAAAAATAAGCTACAAGCGAGATTACAACTAATGCCCCTATAGATTCAAAGATATGACCGTTAGCAAGCATTGAAACGACTTCTTTTGGATAGATTAGGTATTCAATGAAAATGTGGTTTGGTCTTACGCCATATTCAATAATAAATGATGGGGTAGTAATTTCAGTTAGTACCACTACACAAAGAGCGAAGGTCAGATAAAGTCTCTGAATCAGGATTAAAGGTTTGGGGATATGCTTTAGATAGCTGCATAAGATGCTTAATAAAAATGCAATTGTAAGTAAAGAGCAGAGTATTGAAACATCGTATCTTAGACCATAGAAAAAGATTTCAGATAAGTGTCCAGTAAACGCATTTGGTTTTGAAGTGGTAAGATCAGATCCTATAGAGTCACTTACCTTGGTGCTGATTGAATTGTACTGCCAGATTACAAGACCGATTCTGGAGATTGTTAATACAAGAAATGATATAACGAAGGTGAAAAGAACAGGGCCCAGGCTTCTATTAATTTTTAACTTTTTAATTATGTCTGTCATGATGAAAATTAAATAAACTGATGTAATAACCTTTTGATGAATACACAATCAAAAAGTTCAATAAAAATTATGATACCGCTGACTTTTTAATGAAATTCATGGAGTTAACTTATAATCTTTATCGTTATTTAAACTCGGTCATTATAAACGAGAATTGTTAATTTATATTGTGATCTGATAATAAAAGGTTCAATTAATTATTTGGGGGTGATCTAATTTCGATCACAAACAAAAGGGCGTTAATCTTTAAAATTGTAAAAAAAATACAACCACAATTTTGAGAGTAACGCCCAATGCTTAGTCTACAATAATACTTAGAAAAACACTTCTTTCCTGGTTATAAAATTGCTTATGTAATCGAAGATTCAAACACACCTCACATTGTCTTAGCTCCAAATCCTTTTGAGTATGCCATGCTTGTCGCAGCAGTCAAACAAATATCCACGATTACTATCAAAGATATATCTTAGATTTACCTATCTTAGGTAAGAATGTAATTATCGATGTAAAGGTCAGACGAGTGATTTGCAAATGCTGTAATCACAAAGGCGTAGAGTTCATTAGCAGGCTTGCTAAAACAAAATACGCTCACTGCACAGAGCGAAAGGTACAGGAAATAGTCAAAGACTGTCACAAAATACTATCAAAGATGTATCCATACGCCATAAAGCCGTAAAAGATATTCATAAAGAATATCTAATGAGTACTCAGGTAGGACGCTTTAGTTTAGGTAACTCCACTATTTTAGGTGTAGATGGGTTTTCTATAGCGAAAAATCAAACTTATGCTACTGTAGTAGTTGACCTGGAAAACAAACGAGTTATTTTGGTAGGTGAAGGGAAAAGCATAAGTCAGGTCGATGAGTTCTTTAGACTATGTGGTGATGAAGGATGTAAGCAGATTGAGGCTGTTGCTATGGAACAGAGCGCAGGACTTGCCACCTGCGTTAAAAAGCACTGTCCTAAGGTTTTGGTTGTATATGACCTGTTCCATATCATTTATAACTACGGCAGACTGGTTATCAGTGCCATCAGAATCAGACTCTCAAGCGATAGGAAAATCAAAGACGTCAAAGACGGATACAGTTTACTTAAAAACTCACGCTTCCTTCTCTTAACAAGGAATTCTAGACTGTCAGCAGAAAGAAAAATGAAGCTTGATAACCTCATTGATTATTACCATGATTTATACGCAGCTAATGAGCTCAAGGAGCTTCTACCTGATGTATTTAATACCTGTTCAAAAGATGAAGCAGAAAGGTTATGGAATGAATGGTATGAGCTTGCAATAAGCTCTAAAGTTGAGGAAATAACTAGGTTTGCTGAAAATCAGAACAAACGCTACAAGGATGGTATTGCCAATTCTGGCATATATCGCATTAGAACCAGTGTTCTAGAAGGCATTAACAACAAGATTAAGGTGCTTAAGAGAATTGCTTTTGGTTTTAGA
>JGI24709J26583_10001644_pt1 | contig 18927 bp, 14 predicted proteins | sample BioPla2DNA1_FD_26583 | JGI IMG/M metagenome (IMG submission 26583) | reverse complement strand
CTTAATTGTACTTCTGTACTCAATTGAATCTCAATTGACTTCGATCATCTCTCGATGACCCGCTTTTTCAAGCTTTTTGTACGCTTGGCTTTTCAACTGTTTAGTTTTCAAAGACCTTTGCCACTCTAAGCGGCACATCTTTTATCATAACAACTTTGTTATCTCTTGTCAAGAGATATTTCTTGAAGTTTCCTGTTTTTTTAGCATCTTTTCTTAAGATATTCCGAGAAAAAGTTTTACTCTCTCAAAACAGGAATTTTAGTTTATCATGCCATTCGCTTTCCGTCAACAACCAATTTTTAGTAGACAGTTGCATAACTAATAAAGCAATAATGGCGACATTTGATATATTAACATATGCGTAAATATATTGTCAACAGCAATTCAACAGTATTTATCAGTATTTATCACAGATTTTTATTGATTTACATCTACATCTTTCTTAAGCAGCGCTGAACCTATTCCAAAATACGTATTAGGTACCTCACCAATAATAATCGATTCAGCTATGGGAACTCGATTACTCACTAATATATCTTCCGTCACCATAGGTACTACTATTTTTACAGTTGTATTTATATCGAGATATAAAATATGCCTGGTTTGATTTATTCCTGCCTCCTCAAAGTTATCACCGAAAGTGACATTAATTGTTCCTACAGGTAAAAGTCTTACATATATATCTGGTCCATAATGGGCTAATAATGAACTTTGCAAAGCTTGCCCTAATGGAATATTAAAAGCCTGNTTCTCTAAATTCTTTAAACTCTCTTTAATCGCTAAATTGGCTTTGGAAAGTATTCGGCTTATTTTTATTGTATTTGCTTGCATTAAAGTAATTCGTTGCTGAGCATCCTTATGTACAGTAATTAAGTCTTCATAATCTGTATTTATTAGAATTTCTTCATATAATACTTTATTCATCGTTTCTGTAGCAAGAATATGTGCCTTAGACCTAGCAATTTGGATTATTGCCGGTTTTAGATTGCGCTCAACCTTATAAAAAAGATATCCTGCGCTTAAAGCAAATATTAATAGAAAGATAATTATCTTAGGAATATGAATAATTTTTCGTTCCAATCCTCCTCTGGATTTATACCAACGAGGCATTTTGTTCACCTCTTCTTTCTATATAAAATTTACACTTTGTTTGTCCACTTCCCAGTTTATTAAACCAAGAGTATAATATATTAAAATGTATCTTAAAGAATGTATATGAAACAATTTTCAAAAAGTGCAAGATCTGCCTTTAGACACAAAGTTATAATTTATTGACGAATATGCTATAATTAGTAATCAGAAAAAGGAGGTTGTTCTTTATGGCTCGTCGTAGACGTCGCAGAAAGGTTAAATATAGTCGCATAGTATTACTGTTTTTACTATTAGCTTCCTTTGTTATCATGGGACTTGGTTTTGGTCTTGTCGTTGGAGCATTAGCGACCTTACCCGATTATGACCTTAATCACATCACCGGAGATCTTCCTAGTATCCTTTATGATAAAAATGACCAGGAAGTCATTCCTCTTAGATCTGAAAAAAATAGAGTCGAAATTTCGCAAAATGAAATTCCTGAGATCATGAAAAAAGCGATTATCGCTATCGAAGACCAACGCTTTGAAAAACACCACGGGTTCGATTTTTACCGTTTTGGTGGTGCCATAATTGCTAATATTACGAAAGGTTATGGTTCACAAGGCGGAAGCACGATCACACAACAATTGGTAAAAAACGCCATCTTAAAAAATCACGAAAAGAGAATGCGTCGTAAAATCCAGGAATTATACATTGCTCTACAATTAGAAAGTAAATATTCCAAAGAACAAATTCTCGCCTTTTATTTAAACAATGTTTATTATGGCGAGGGTGCATGGAGTCTGCAAACAGCTGCCCAAGTATACTTTGGCAAGGACGCTGAAGAGTTAAATCTGGCTGAAGCAGCAATGCTGGCCGGTGTTGTCAATGCGCCAAACAGATACTCACCATATAAAAATGAAGAGAGAGCCAAACAACGTCGTGCTCTTGTCCTTAACGAAATGGTGAAAATGAACTATATTACTAAAGATGAAGCAGAAAAAGCCAAAGAAGAACCCTTTAATTTAGTAGGCTTACAGCCTAATAACTACCAATACCAATCTTTTATCGATTATGTTATTGAAGAAGCTGCAGAAAAACTAAAATTAAATGAAGATGATATTTCTTCACTTTACACAGCAGGTTATCGTATTTATACAACTATGGATGCTAGAGCTCAGAAAGCTGCCGAAGCTGTTTATGCTGATGACAAGAATTTCCCTGCCGGAAAAAAAGATAAAATAGTCCAATCGGCTATGGTGGTACTTGATCCTCATAATGGCGGCATCCGCGTAATCATCGGTGGAAGAAACCAACAAGGAGAAAGACAATTTAACAGAGCAGTTAATGCCACTCGTCAACCTGGTTCAGCAATGAAGCCGATTGCAGTATATGGTCCGGCTCTGGAAAAGGGTTATTCCCCGGCGACCGTACTTGATGACTTCCCACAACAATATGATACCGGTTCAGGGAAAAAAACCTTTGTTAATTATGATGGCCGCTATCGTGGACTAATTAGTATGCGCACAGGAATACAACATTCAATTAATACCGTTGCCGTAAAAATGTTGCAACAAATAGGTGTTCGTGAAGGCATAAACTTTACGAAATCATTAGGTATAACCACCTTAGTGGAAAATGGCGAACCCAATGACATCGGCCTTTCCTTTGCCTTAGGGGGGTTAACCAAAGGAGTCTCCCCATTAGAGTTAACTGCAGCCTATGGATGTTTTGCCAATGGAGGCATTTACGTAAAACCTTACGCTATTCGTAAAATCGAGGATAAAGACGGTAATATTATATATGAAAATAAGATCATGAAAAAACAAGTAATGAGTCCACAAACAGCTTATCTGATGTCAGATATGCTGCAAACTGTGGTTACGGCAGGTACAGCTCCCAGAGCCGCTCTTCCTGATAGACCGGTGGCCGGTAAAACAGGTACTACTTCTTTCAACGTAGATGCTTGGTTTGTAGGATATACCCCTGATTTAGTAGGTAGTGTTTGGTTAGGATATGATAAAACTGAAAACATGAATAATGTTTTCGGCGGTAATTACGGAGCTCCTATTTGGAAAAAAGTTATGACCGTAGCTCATCAAGACATGCCACCCAGTACATTCCCTGTTCCGGAAGGAATCACCACACTCACTGTTGATTATAAATCAGGACTGTTGCCGGATAGTCTGACTCCCGAAAAATATCTTGTACAAGAAAAATTCAACAGTGCTTATATTCCTACCGAGGTGTCCAATGTCTGGGTACAAGTACCGGTTTGTGTGGATACCGGGCAGCTTTTAACTAATAATTGTCCCAATTCTATTACCGGTGTCTTTCTGAAAAGGCCTATCCCTTGGACAGGAAATATTGCACCGGAAGATGCCGTGGAAGAAGTGCCAAAAGATTACTGTACACTACACGGAGGTGAGGGCTATTATGGAGAGTATCCGGATAATGGCCCACCTCCCCTGATTAAATCCTCCTTCAAACTGGATGGAGAACTCCAGACAAATAGCAACGGTACGGCTAAAACTGTTACCCTAAGTTGGGAGAATAAAGAAAGTACCAGTTCTACCTATTATCAAATCTATCGTTCTATTGATCCCAATGTTCCAGTCACTGCGAGGAATCTACTGGCAGAAGTCAGCAACACCACCACTTGGCGTGATAATCACCCGATTTCAGCAAATAAATTCTACTACCGAGTGGTGGCCCTGAAATCAGGGCATAGTGAAAAAGTATCTTCGAATGTACTGGAAATAAATCTCCCTAATAATAAAAACTCCGACCTGGAACCACCTTATTTAACCGGGCAAGCTTACCGCAGCGGAAGTACCAACCAAGTAATTCTTAACTGGACCAAATCCTCAGAAGACAGACCGATTATATATCATATATATCGCTCAGAAACCTCGAATTTCGAACCAAACTTTAATAACCAAATCGCTTTAAACGAAACCATTACCGAACTAAGTTGGACTGACCGAGATGTAGAAAGACATAAAACATATTATTACAGGGTACGCGGTGTAGATATGTTGACTAATGAATTTAGTGGTTTTTCTAATCAAATAAAAGTAAATCTTTAATTACATACCTACATACTTACATACATTAACAAAAAAATATAAGAGAATAATAAAAAGCACGTTTTGCCATAATTATATTCGGCTAACGTGCTTTTTCTTATATCTCTTTTCTCTTATTCACCTTTTTTTATCCAACAATACTCATTGTTTTTTTAGTTCTACTATAGTAACCCCATGTCCCCCTTCATGATACCCGCCTAGCCTGTAGGAAGCTACAAAATTATGTTTCTTTAACAAATCCGTAATCACTTTACGCAAAGTACCCGTACCTTTACCATGGATAATCCGAACTATTGATAGGCCGGCTAAATAAGCATCATCAAGATATTTTTCCGTCTCAAAGAGAGCTTCGTCCACAGTCATCCCACGCAGATGTAATTCATTACTAATATCCTTCGCTTTTGATGATACAATCTTCCCAATACCTGATTTTTCACGTTTTTGTTTAGTTTCCTCTTTCTCGATTTTTTGTAAATCCTTTAAATCTATAAACACTTTCATAATACCGGCTTGAACTAAAACTTCTCCGTTAGCATTAGGTTTTGCCAATACTTGTGCCTGCTGATTAATTCGCTTAATCAAAACCGTCATTCCCGGTTCTACATCACTCGCTTCCAGTGCTGGACCCTCTGTTTCCCGATATGCTGCATCCGCAAGAAGATCTTCCTTTTCTCTTAAATTTTGCCTAAACTCTTGCATCTTTTGGATAGATTCCGCTCCCTGCAATTTCTTTGCTTTGCGGACTTCTTTTAAAATACTCTCACTTTCCCGGCGAACATCAGCAACAATGTTTAATGCTTCCAGTTGCGCTTTTTGTATAATAGTTTGCTCTTTTTCTTTTAGTTCTAACTCCCGCTTTTTCACCTGTGCTAAAAGTTCCTGAGCATTTCTCTTCAAACTTTGGGCTTCCTGACGCTCTTTTTCAGCCAAAAGCTGATTGGTTTCTAAGTTAGCAATCAAATCAGCCGTGCGCACTTCTTCCTGAGAAAGAAACCCACGTGCTCTCTCCACAATTTCTTTCTTTAACCCTAATCTCTGAGAGATAGCAAAAGCATTGCTCTTTCCCGGTATGCCAATCAAGAGTCTAAAGGTGGGTCTTAATGTATTTACATCAAATTCCACACTGGCATTTTCTACCCTTTCCTTATTAAAAGCAAAAGATTTCAATTCACTATAATGTGTTGTAGCGATAATTTTAGCTTTTACATCAATCAGATACTCCAAAATGGCCATGGCTAAAGCCGCACCTTCTGTAGGATCCGTTCCGGCACCCAGTTCATCCAATAAAACTAAACTACGACTGTCAGCCTTATCTAAAATATCAACAATATTTGTGAGATGCGAAGAAAAAGTACTGAGAGATTGTTCAATACTTTGCTCATCACCAATATCTGCATAAACTCCAGTAAATACAGATAGTTCCGTGCCTGTTTGCGCCGGAACATGTAAACCCGACTGAGCCATCAGTACAAATAAACCAACTGTCTTTAAAGCTACTGTTTTACCACCTGTATTCGGTCCGGTAATAATTAAGATATCATATGTCTTCCCTAAGTACACAGTAATCGGTACGACCTCTCCTTTAAGCAAAGGATGCCGTCCTTGCACTATTTTTAAATAGCCCTGATTATTCATCAAGGGTTCGCCACAATCTAAGTCATTACTCAATTTGCCCTTAGCTAAGATAAAATCCACCTGTGTTAAAGCATAAATAATATCTTGTAATTCTTGCTCATGTGCAGCTACTAATTGACTCATTTGCCGAAGTATGCGCATCACTTCAGATTTTTCTTTCGCCTCATAACGCCGTATCTCATTATTAATCTCTACCACCGCCAGCGGTTCGATAAAAAGGGTGGCTCCACTGGCTGATTGGTCATGAACAAGACCAGGTACTTGAGCCCGGTACTCCTGCTTCACCGGAAGAACATAACGCTCATCACGAATCGTCATCAACGGATCCTGCAAATATTTTTGTATCTCCGGAGACTTAAGCATACTTTCCAGCCTATCCCGAACTTTTCCCCGCAAACTTCTTAACTGTTTTCTGATCCGTGACAATTCAGGAGAAGCAGCATCACTTACCTCACCTTCCTCTGTAATCTTCTGCTTAATCTCCTGTTCCAACCGGGATAAATTCGGTAAGTCGGTACAATAAGCTGCCAGCAAATCATACTTCTGCCCCTGTTCTCCCTGAAAAAAACGTTTTAATCTATTGGAAGCAAAAAGGGTATCTGCAATTTCCAGGAAATCACTGGGCTCAATCATCCCACCAATTTTTACTTTATTTAAACTACGCCTAATATCCCGTACCCCACCTAAAGAAAAGTCCGGATATAAACGTAAAATTTCCTTAGCTTGTGTTGTTTCCGACAAGCTTTGCTTTATTTCCTCCAAATCAAGAGAAGGTTTAAGCTGAGCGGCTAATTCTTTCCCTAATTGTGAAGTACAACGCTCGACCAACATAGCGATAATCTCTCTATATTCCAACTTCTGAAGTGTTTTTTCCTCCAAAATATTTCCCCCGCTTTTCTATAACAATCACTACTAAATAATATAATGTCCTCTCCTTATTCTACACCACGAAAATAATGTCCTTTAGTAAATCCTTCCGGAGCAAGTTCTGACAATACAGCCATACTTTCTTCTAAAGGCTGATATACGTTATCTGCATTTCTTAGCCGTCTTAACTCTTGCTGATATACTTTTACTACCTTGCTGACCCAATATGGCTCTTCCCGCTTAGCCTCAATACGCAAAATTCCCACCCCTGCGTGAATTAACTCACGTATATTCGGTAATAAATTCAAGGTTTTCGCATTGAAGATATGCATACGGCAATTCTCATCACTTTCTATAGGGAAAACCATCTTTAATCGATCCCGTAAACCATATTTTTTCTCGGTACAAGGGCACGGACAACCTTTCTCGTGGTGTCCTTTACCTAAGATATTACCGAGCATACAATGTTCCGTAATCATTAAAGACATCCTGCCATGCACAAAACATTCCAATTCTATCTTGCCGCCACAACGGAAAGCCTCAATCTGTTTTAAGGTAAGTTCCGGAGACAAGGTAAGGCTTTGTATTTCACTCTCTAAAAGCATTAGCGCCGAGAAATCGTTAAAGATTGGTAAGGAATAATCTCCTCTGATTCCTGTTAAGCCTAATTCTAAAGCCAATTGTAAAGCTCCCAAATTCCCGACTAGAAATCCGTCAACTCCGCCTTCTTGCGCCTGTAAACAAGCTTTTTTTATCTTCTCTATTCTTTCTTCATGAAAAATACTAGGTATTACATAAACAGCTTGAGCACCATATCTATGACAAGCCTTGACAACTGCCGGAAAATCATTGAAGATGAAACCTTTTTTTCTTCTCAGCCTATCACCACCGAAATAGATAAGGTCGGCTCCCGACTCAAGTGCCGCTTCTAAAGAAGCCATATCCCCAATGTGCACCGCTAACTTTGGTTTTAAATGCTTGTTTTTTATCTCTTTTACTTGCGGTAACTTAACATAAACCGCTTCTACTCCTGCTCTAAACTCTTGCTGATTTAATAAGGGACGACGAAATTTGGCCAGCCGTGCTTCCTCAATTTTATTAATAACCTCACGACGTAAAGAATTGAGTTCACTTACCGGCACCATTAATTTTGCCTCCGGTTCCATTTGTATATCTATTTCACCCAGAGTAAAAACCGTTTGTCCTAAACGCTGTAATTGTTGAGTAATAACCTCTTCCGTCAACGGATGTTTAAGCGCCTTTTCTACTATAAATTTTCCTTCAACACTGACTTGATGACCATCAACATCCTTAACCGCCAATTCTACAGGATATCCTTCCCTTATCTTGATAGTAAAAGCCAAAGGTATTTTGCGAGGTCCATGTGCAGAAAGAAAGGTTGCTCTTGCTCTTTCCACCAGCTCCCGATCCAGGGTTTTAAAAACCCGATCACCAACTCTAGGCTGTCCTTTTAAGATACTAAAAGTCACTTCACCGGATTCTGCCCGCTCTATCGGCTTCTGCTTCAGCTTTAAATCTCTTATTTCTCCCGCAATACGTCCCCCTTTAGTCACCCAAATTTCATACCCGTCACCAAGGGCTAAAGGCTCCTCTAAACTAATCGTTACTTCCCTCGTCTGAGGATTAAATTTCACTACCCGTCCCAACTGTATCCCCCGGTTATTGGGGCGCTGATAACTCATTAATTGCGGTCCCGGTTTTTCCAAAAAATATCCGGTAGAAAAATCACGATTAAAAATTTGCTTTAATTCTCGATTAGCCTCATTGTTCACATGAAATGCAGTATTTTGCTCAAGTCCGGCATAATATTCATCAAGAAGCTGACGATAATTACGGATAACCGTCGCCACATATTCAGGTTTTTTCATTCTCCCCTCTACCTTTAAAGAAGCAACATTAGCTTGAGCCAGAAGCGGTAAATGTTCAAGCATTTTTATATCTCGCGGTGAAAGTAAATACTGCCCAGGAGCTTTAATCTCTTGTCCGTCTTCAGCAATTAAGGTATAAGCAAGCCGGCATGGCTGGGCACATCTGCCCCGATTACCACTTCTGCCCCCGATCATACTACTCATCAAACATTGGCCCGAATAACACACACAAAGAGCACCATGCACAAAAACTTCTAATTCCAAAGACGATTTCTCCGAGATACGAGAAATATTGGACAAAGAAACTTCTCTGGCTAATACTACCCGGGACAAGCCCCAGTTCTCCAGAAACTGAACACCCGGGCTATTATGTATAGTCATTTGTGTGCTGGCATGTACAGGAAAATCCGGAAAAAGAGTGCGCAATAAGTACACTACACCTAAATCCTGGACGATCAGCGCATCAACTTCACTATTATACAAAAAATAAAGGTAATCGAGCAGTCCCGGTAGTTCTTCATTTAAAACCAAAGTGTTTACAGTGACATAAACACACACACCATAAAGATGGGCATAGCGTACACTCTCTCTTAATTCCTCTCCGGCAAAATTATCAGCATATTGACGGGCATTAAAGAGCTTCCCACCAAAATAAACGGCATCAGCCCCATTCTGCACCGCCGCCCGCAAGGCTTCTTGACTACCTACCGGGGCTAATAATTCCATTTTCCTTTTTGACTTGGGCATAGTCCCTTATTCCTCCCAGCATTAACAAATACGTCTTTATTTATTATCCTTTCCCAAAGCAATTCTGTCAAAGCGAAAATATAAATGTAAACAGAAAAATAGCAGGACTAAATTGTTTTCATTAAACAATCAGTCCTGCTACACAAAATGAAAAAAGTTATGTATAAATCAATCCTATACCAAAATCAAAGTCTGCCCATTTCCGGAGATGACTTTCCGAGATTTGCCGCTCTTTCATTTTCTGCTTTTCCCTGCTGTGTTGAGTTTTGCATTTCCTGCTGCCCTTCTCTTTCCTTCTTAATTCCGTCTTTATATTCTCTATCAAATGGTCAAAACCAAGGAACCGGACCCATATGTTCAAAAAACAGAAAAAACTAAATTAAAAAAAGCCTATTATTTAATGACGATAGAAACTGTGGATAAAATAGCTAGTGTGTCCTTTTTAAAAAAATATGCTCCTATGTGAACAAATATTTAATAAGAAATCCAAGTTTAATTATAGAGCCAAGACGTCCTTTACAAACAATAAATGCCCACTTATTAAAAGAATTCCAAACTCAAAATACTCATGAGGTAATTTTATCGGTTATTGAACAAACAAATTTAAACTACAATTCTCATTTAACTAACGAAGAAATATGGCTTGAGATGAAAACAGAATTTTTGAAGTATTGTTTTAAAAATCATCAAGAGTTGGAAGAACTAAAGAGTATGGAAAATAAAGCTAGAAGTTTTGGAATAAAAATATTAGTAAAAGAAATAAAAAAGACTTATGAGTTGTTAGTAACCGAAGAAAAAGAATTATCCGAAATAGTGAAAAGTTTGGACCCTGAAAACTATACCGATAGTGGAAATGAAATTAAACTCAGAAAAAATTATAATGATACATTAAAATTAATTCAAGAAAAAACNCAATTATATGGAAAATATGGGAGGACCCCTTTTTTAAGAGATTATAATGAAAGAAAGAATGAGCGTAACAAAACTGATGAAAAGGAAACAGCCAGACAACTTACTATCATTAATGAGCACGAGAGTAAAGAGGAACAAAGCGGCTTAGAAAGTTTAATTAAATCTGCTCAGAATTTTCGTCAAGAACCTAGTGTAGAACCCCAAGAAGTCTTAAAATCCTCCGATAGAGGAAGATAGATAAGAATACATCTCGGGGTTACTGGTTTGAATGATCTAGTTTCAGATTACACCTCTCCACCCTTATCAATCCTGAACAAGGGATTACCTCAAGATTATCATCTTTGCCAAGCTGATCCAAAAGTAAATTTAACCCCAAAGAATCACTGGCCATGTGCCCGGCAATAATCACATTGATATGATTTTTTTCCGCTTCTTTACGATGCTTTTCTCCGATATGCATACCCACAATAGTACCAACTCCGGCAATCGCAAGTTTGGCAAAAGCATCCTCTGAACCGCCTGTACCACCGGTCATATCTACGAAAATCTTTCCTGCTCTGTTCTTTTCTTTCCCTAAAAAGACTTTCGGTCCGGCATCGATCTTTTTGGATTCCTGATATTCCGGTATTTCCAAAAGAATATCTATTACATCCCCAACCGTTTCCGGTTTTTTCTCCGCAAATAGATTAGTTAGATACGTATTCACCATATTATCGGCCGGTGTATGTACACACATAAACGGGAAATTCAATAAACGAGCTGCATCCACCGAACGATTATGGTTAAGAGGCATTAAACCCCGCTCCACCTCACTGATACGCGAAGCTAAAATACCTTCTGCTACATTAATGGGGACCCCTAATTGCGCCAAAACATCTTCCTGTAAAGACATAACCTTGTGTAGGGAGACCAAAGCCTTCCCTTCAGGATGATGTGATAAAATCAAATCAATTTTTTCCCCTTTTTCCCGCAAGCGGTCAGCCAAAATAATCTCTTGAGCCTCGATATCGATTCCCGCAAAAATCCTGTTAACTTCTACTTCGGGGTCACCATTTAAAATACGCGTATCAGCATAGGGATTCTTTAATCTTTCCCGGTCAAAATATTGTTTTTCCTGATCTTTTAAGTCTTCATATTGTTTAGCCACACGAGCTAAATTTTTCTCAATTTCCTCAACAGGTCTAGGGTCATACTCAATTCCCAAATATATACATTTTTGATAAAGATCTATTAGTCGCAATGAAAAGAACCTCCTCTATGTTTGCCCATAGCTTCTGTAAATTTAACTATATTTATGCTTCACTTACGCATAGTGTGCCCTTCATTTAGCAGTTTAATAAGTTCGTCATAATCATGGCGTAATTGTAAATATTCATCCGCAAGGTTTAAGGCAACCAATACGGCAATTTGTTTTGCAGAAAGCATTTCATTCATTTCCGCAATCTGTTCCATTTTATTATCTACATAGGAAGCTACTTTTTCGATATAAGCTTGATCTGCCTCTCCTTTAATGACATATTGTTCATTAAAAATTGTCACATTAAGCTTATTTTTTTGCTTTTTTTCATTTTGTTTCATTTTTCCTTTTTGTTTCATTTTATAACCCCCTGCTCCCTAAGAGAAGTAGACTTTATCCTTCTTTCGCTAATGAAACAAAAACTCCTGCAAAAATTGACTTAATTTTTACAATATGACTGCTTACGCCATCATTTTCTACTAACTTCTTAACTCTTAAAAGTCTTGACTTTTCTTTTAACGACGTAAATCTGCACCAAACTCTTTTTGCAAAGCCTGGTCAATCTTCTGATGCAGCTCTTTTACCTCATCATCGGTCAAAGTTTTATCAGGAGCCTGCCAAGTTAACGAAAAAGCTAAGCTCTTATAACCTTCCTGAATCTGCTCTCCACGATATAAATCAAATAACCTTAATTCCTTTAACCGAGAACCGGCTTTCTTCCTAATTAATGCTTCTACCGCACCGGTATTTACCTCTTCCGGTACCACAATAGCTAAATCTCTTCTGACGGCAGGATATTTGGTAACCGGCACAACTAACATTTTATGTCCGCGATTCTCAATCGGCAAACTCTCAACATTAATATTAAACATCGCTACTTTTTGGTCAATCCCTAGCTTTTCCAAAGTCAGAGGATGTACCTCACCCAGCACCCCTATTTCCTTGCNTTTTACCTTAATTATGGCAGAACGACCGGGATGAANCCCTGNTAGATTGTCTGCATTTTCAAAAGATACCTCATTAAGTGTGTAGCCAATTACCTCAAGCAGATTTTCCACAACTCCCTTCAGATAATAAAAATCATACTTCTCTGCCTGATAAGCCCATGATTTTTCTTTTTCTCCTGTAGAAACTGCCGCTAAAAATAATTTTTCCGTAGGCAGCCTTTTCTCGGTCGGAAAACCATTAACATAAAAAACCTTACCCATCTCAAATAATTTTAAATTCTTGTTTTGTTTATTAATATTTTTTTGCACAATTGCAAGGAGTCCCGGTAATATCGTGGTGCGCATAACACTCTGTTCCTCGGACAAAGGATTTTGTATAGCTATTGTCTCCCGTAAGGGGTGCCCGTCAGGTAAACCTAAATCATCCAACTGTTGCGGATTAATAAAACTATATGTTATTACTTCCATTAAACCCTGAGCAACCATGGTCTTTCTTATTTTTTTACATAATTTTTGCTCAGCTGTCCTCATCCCCTGAGTCGTAGTTCCTTCTGGCAATGTTGTAGGAATTTTTTCGTAATCATATAAACGAGCGATTTCTTCAATGAAATCCACTTCTAGCTCTATATCGCGTCGATAAGTCGGTGGTAAAAGCAGCCATCCTTCCTCATTCTTTTCAACAATCTTTATCCGTAAAGACTTAAGAATCTCTTCCATGGTTTCCGGAGAAATATCCGTCCCTAAGATTTGGTTTACCCTCTTAATACGTAATTTTATCGGTTGTTTTTCTTCCCGGACAGGATAACAATCAACACAACCATCTACAGGAGTCCCTGCCCCAATCTCCACCAAAAGCTGTACAGTCCGATCCGCCACAAAACGCGCCTGTTCTAAATCAACCGCTTTTTCAAAACGCATAGAAGCTTCCGAACGCAAACCTAAAGCATAAGAGGTTCTGCGGATACTCGGGCCATGAAAATAGGCAGATTCCAAAAGAATAGTTTTCGTTGAAGCGGTTACTTCTGTATCCAAACCACCCATCACCCCGGCTATACCTACTGCTCTTTCCTCATCAGCGATAACTAACATCTCCGGGTTAAGCTTTCTCAACTGACCATCTAAAGTGACAATTTCTTCTCCTTCATTTGCTCTGCGGACAACAATCCTCTTTCCCTTTAAGCAATCATAATCAAAGGCATGAAGCGGTTGCCCCGTTTCCATCATAATATAATTAGTTACATCAACAACATTATTAATCGGTCTGACCCCCACCGCCATTAACCGCTGCTGCAGCCACAGTGGAGAAGGAGTTATCTTAATATCTTTAATAAGACGAGCCACATATCTCTGACATAGGTCCTTGGCTTCGATATCCACACGGGTTAATTTTGCACATTCGCCACCCTCTACTGAATCTTCTACTTGCGGTAAATGCAATTTACCTCCGGTAAGAGCCGCAATTTCTCTAGCCACATTGACCATACCTAAGCAATCAGCACGGTTAGGAGTAAGACCTAGTTCTAAAACAACATCATCTAGATTCAGAACTTTTACCACATCAGCCCCTATCGCCACATCGTCCGGTAGGATATAAATCCCTGTTCTTTGTTCCGGAGGGATTTTATCTACTTCTATACCTAATTCGTCTGCTGAACAGAGCATTCCATCTGATGCAACACCTCTGAGAACAGCCGGCTTAATCATTTTTCCTCCCACTAATACCGCTCCGGGTAAAGCTACCGGTACCTTTTGTCCAGCCTGCACATTTGACGCACCGGTAACAATAATCCGGCTCTGACCATCACCTACATCCAGCTTACAGATAACCAATTTATCCGCCTGCGGATGTTTAGTCACTTCCTCAATTAGTCCTACCTTTAAAAACTGTGTATGTAGATCTATCTCCGAGGATATTATTCCCTCTACCTCAATCCCCGACATAGTTAATAAATTGGCTATTTCTTCAGGGGTCTGTTCAATTTCTACTAATTCGTTTAACCATTTCCATGATACTAACATCTTTATTCCCTCCTAAAACTGACGTAAGAAACGCACATCGTTTTCAAATAAAAGTCTTAAATCATCAATACCATATTTCAGCATGGTAATTCTTTCTACACCCATACCGAAAGCGAAACCACTAACTTCTTCAGGATTGTAGCCACCCATTTCTAAAACCCGGGGATGGACCATACCGGAACCTAGAATCTCTAACCATCCCGTATGCCCACAAGTCCTACAACCGGCTCCTTTGCACATAATACAGGAAATATCCACTTCTGCACTGGGTTCAGTAAACGGGAAAAAGCTCGGGCGCAAGCGAATTTTCTGATTCGCTCCAAACATCTGCCGGGCAAAATTAAGCAAAACTCCTTTAAGATCACTAAAACGGACATTTTTATCAATGAGCAGACCTTCAACCTGATGAAACATCGGTGAATGCGTAGCATCATCATCCCGACGGTAAACCTTACCGGGAACAATTATTTTCACCGGTAATTGCGGTCTCATCTTTTCCATAGTACGAGCCTGAACGGGAGAGGTATGAGTACGTAAAAGCACTTCCGGCGAAATATAAAATGAATCTTGCATCTCTCTGGCCGGATGATCTTTAGGAATATTCAAAGCCTCAAAATTATAATAATCCAACTCAATTTCCGGACCTTCCTCTATGGTAAAACCCATCCCCATAAAAATTTCTTCAATCTCCTCAATAACTATACTCAAGGGGTGTTGTCTGCCTAATTCCGGTCGAATTCCGGGCAACGTGATATCTATCTTTTCTGCTGAAAGAGAGCGTTCAAGTTCCTTCTTCTTAATTACTTCCGTCAGTTCTTGTAACTTGCTTTCTAAACTATCCCTGACTTCATTAGCTAATTGTCCAATTAGAGGACGTTCCTCTGCTGACAGTTTCCCCATGCCACGTAAAATTTGGGTTAATTCACCCTTTTTCCCCAAATATTTTATTCGAAAATCATTTAAATCATTTAGTGATGTGCATTGTAATATTTCTTTCTCCGCTTTTTCTTTTAACAAATGTAATTGTTCACGCATTTTCAAACCTCCTTATATGTATTAATATCTCTTACTCTTAAGTTCTAATCCTTTCAAGATTATTTAAATCTAAACATAATAAAAAACTTTCGTCTCTAAAGAAAGGGACGAAAGCTAATCTCCGCGGTACCACCCTATTTAATCATAATTCCCAGAATCACTAAGAATTAATTGATTCACTTATCTGTCCTTTAACGGTGACTACCGGCTAGACCTACTCTTAAATAATCGTTTCAGTCTAGCAACTCCCGGGGGAAACCATTCTACAGCATCTCCATGAGGCTTTCAATCTATGGCCTCATTCCCTGTCACAGACGCCTTACAGGCTCCCGTTCATCGTTATTGCATTAACATTCTTTTATATATTAAATAAAACATAACCGAACCTGTCGCCGCAAATAAATTCCAAAAAAAATCACTTACAGATTGCAAGGTTTTCACCCTCTCAAGCTATGTTCTGCAAAAAATTATATCATAACCCCTTCAACTGTGACAACCCCGTTCTTTGTTTAATAATTTCATAAACCAATATCCCACAAGCAACTGCTGCGTTAAGAGACTCAGCCTCATTTTGCATAGGTATTTTTACCCGAGTCCCCACCTCATCTAAGTTAACTGTAAGAAAACCTTTAGCCTCATTCCCAATGAGCAAAGCTACTCTTTCTGTATAGTTAACTGTAAAATAATTTCTTTCGGCTTTTAAATCACCAGCAACGAGCTCAAAGCCTTTTTCTTGACACCACTGCCGTAATAAANGCCATTCAGTATCTGTCACAATGGGCACATGAAATATTCCTCCCATAGTAGCTCGCACAATTTTACTATTATAGGGTTCTACTGTTCCCGGTAAACAAAATATTGCATCAACACCGGCTGCCCAAGCGGTTCGCCAAATAGTCCCCAAATTTCCTGGGTCTTGCAAACCATCAAGAATTAGCACTAATCCATTTTTTATACTTACATCTGACAAAGTGAATTTCTTTTGAGCAATGACTCCCACAATTCCCTGAGGGGATTCTGTATCAGCTAATACTTTAATTATATCCTTGCTAACCTGAAAAATAGGCAGAGCATTATTTTCAATAATATTAAATAATTCCCGCCCTCGTTCTGTGTTAAAAAGGGATTCCTCCACAAAAACCTCTTTTACTTGTCCTGCTTTTATTGCCTCTTCTACTAATCTTATTCCTTCGATTAAAAACAGTCCTGTTTTCTCACGATATTTTTTCTGACGTAATTTACATCTTTCTTTGAGCAAAGAATTTTGTCGCGAAGAAATAAACTCCACATTTTTCACCTAACCTTTTATCAGGAATAAACAGGATATAAATAATACATTTAGATATAAAAAAGATGACTTTTAACAGTCATCTTTTTAGGTCATTTTTTATTATACATCTACGCTTGTTCTTTGGCTACCTTTACTAATTGATTAAAAGCATTCAAATCATTAACTGCCAAATCAGCCAATACCTTACGATTAATCTGAACTCCGGCCTTCTTTAAACCGGAAATAAAACGGCTATATGACATGCCATTCAGACGTGTTGCCGCATTTATTCTTGCGATCCAAAGCTTGCGGAAATCACCTTTACGTCTCTTTCTATGTGCATAAGCATAAGCTAAAGACCTCATTACTTGCTCGTGTGCCGGTCTGTATAATTTAGATCTGGCACCACGATAACCTTTTGCTAATTTAAGCACCTTTTTATGTCTACGCCGGGTAGTAAACCCGCCTTTTACCCTTGACATAACAAAAACCTCCTTCTCAATCTAAATCTAAGCATTTACTTATATGGAATCAGTTTAATCAGCCGTTGAGCATCTGCTGCACTCATCATTGCGGCTTTTCTAAGATTACGCTTTCTTTTTGTTGTTTTCTTAGCTAAAATATGACTTCTAAAGGCATGAGACCTTTTTATTTTCCCTGTAGCAGTAAGTTTAAAACGCTTAGCTGCTCCACGGTGTGTTTTCATTTTTGGCATAAAAATCGTATCCCCCTCTCACTTAGCTCTGTTTTGGTGATAAAAACATAAACATGTTCTTTCCTTCTAACTTAGGCTGCTTTTCTATTACAGCATAATCGCTAACCATTTCAGCAACCTTATTTAAAAGCTCTCGTCCCAATTCCGGATGAGATACTTCCCGACCCCTAAACATAATGGTTACCTTTACTTTGTCTCCACTTTCCAAAAAACGAATAGCATTTTTCGTTTTAACTTGAAAATCATGGGTTTCAATGTTCGGACGCAATTTTACTTCTTTTACATTAATAACCTTTTGTTTTTTGCGCGCCTCTTTTTCTCTTTTACTCTGTTCATACTTATACTTCCCGATATCCATAATCTTACAAACCGGGGGTTTCGCACCTGGAGCAACTTCAACTAAATCTAGCCCCTTGTTTAAAGCAATCTGAATAGCCTCTTTTGGGGACATAATTCCTAACTGCTCACCGGTTTCACTGACTAAACGGATCTCTTTACACCTAATCTCCTCGTTGACACGGAAATCTTTACTTATAACTCCACACCTCCAAATTTTTACCTTTATAAATAAAAAAAGGCATAATGTTACCATCCGCCTTTAATTAGCTAATTATTTTGTTATAACCTTACTAACTTATCGCCGTAAGGTGAGAAGCGGACGGCTTCTACTTATTTATTTTATTAGACTATCATATTTTAACAAGTATTTTTTCCGGTGTCAACTATCTACTTAAATCCTTTTCTGTACGCTTTTGTTGACTTCCCTTTTCTGAAACCTTCACTATTCCTAATCTCTGACAAACTTTTAAAAAAGCCCGACCTTTATCACTTGAGGTTTCAACTTCCAGTTTATATAATTCCTCAAGCTTTTTTGAAGGTAAATGTCCTCCCTTTTCCCTAAAATCACAGCGCAAATCCGCCCTCTTGTACAATTGATTCTTTAAAAGTAACATTTCAAACGGTGTTAATAATTCCTCTAAATCCTTCTTGTAATAACTAAATTGCCTATCTATTATAGATAGTTCTTGCCCTCTCTGATTTCTATTCTGTAAAATACTCTGATTTAATATGAAATGATTACCCACCGCTTTATCAATACTGGTAAATAACTTGTTTTTTAATTCTCTTTGTTTTGATTTCAAGCTTTTTTCTTGATGTTCACCTTTTTTCGCATCCTGCATAATTGTCCACATCCCAATCTTATTTTAATCTTATTGATCCATTCTCCATATGCTTTTATGTTTTACTAGAATTAATTTTTCCGGTACACAAAATTATTCTTACATTTTTTCCTTATTTCAACCTTAATTATTTTTATTAAATGATGTTATTATACAGTAATAATCAAATATTGTCAATTAATAAAAATGTTCTGTTGTGCTTATTCTATGATAACTTATTTGAAAAAGTAAATTCTACCCCCACAGATGCCTGATGTGGAAATTACTTTTGCAAAATCATAGATGGAAGTTAGTCTTACAAAACGTTATGATG
>JGI24709J26583_10001642_pt1 | contig 18942 bp, 13 predicted proteins | sample BioPla2DNA1_FD_26583 | JGI IMG/M metagenome (IMG submission 26583) | reverse complement strand
TTAGGCTCTAACCTTTTATTGTTTGGGAAACGCCGTATGCCGAACGGCACGTACGGTGTTGTGAGAGGAGTGAGAGGTAATCTCTCCTCCTACTCGATTTCAGAAAATAAAAAAGCTAACTTAAATTTCTTTAGGTTAGCTTTATTATTTAAGAGTTTTATAAATTAGTCTAATGAAGACACATCAGATGATGAACCACCCATAAAACTATTGTTATTTAAAACTTCATCACCACCAGCAGAGCATAAACGGTGTAAGTAGCGAGGCTGAATTACCTGTAAGTATCTCTTAAAGATTTTTGCATTTCTATCAGTGATAACTTCATCAGAAGTGATCTGCTTTACGAATTCTTTTTCTTCAGGAGTCTTTGGCTTACGTTCACCTTTGTATAGCTCCATCATTGCGGTGCCATATGCTGCTAAAAGATTAGACTCATTGATTGTAAAATGACCACTACGACGAATACCACGTGCAAAGTGTTGGAAATCATTAAAAGGCTTTTCTGACTCAAAGCTCATTTGTTAATCCTCAAGTAAATTGATACTTTCTTTATACGTTACAAAAATTCTTTAAATTATATAATTATTTTCGGGAATTGACTAGCTTTTTTTGCTCAACTTACGCAATTGTGTAATCAATAAATCAATAAATTCTCCTGTCTTTTAACATTAGAACCGTGTCTATATGTCATAGAGAAATTTATTTTTCCATAAAGCTTTTGAGTACAGTAATTTAGGTCTGAAAAATACAAAAAAATGAGTCTAACTGTAACAATTGTCAAAAAAAATACAATGAATGTCGCATTTTTTTATAAATTTTAAGATCTGTTTTATAATTAACTTGCTGAAAAATAAGATAAAATAAGATGACTAAAGGAAAAAGAAATTTAATAAAATTGAGTGTTCTTTGTCACTTTGCTAGAATTGCTATTTAATATCATTAAATAGCTTAGGAATTTGGAGATTAAGATGAGTGATACTGTTGGTGTCGAGGAAAAGATCCCTCGTAATTTTATTACCGACATTATTGATGAGGATTTAAAAGAAGGTCGTGCAAGCAAGGTTGCAACCAGATTCCCACCAGAGCCAAATGGCTACTTGCATATTGGTCATGCTAAATCAATCTGTTTAAACTTTGGTTTAGCTCGTGACTATAAAGGTACATGCAATTTACGTTTTGATGACACCAATCCTGAAAAAGAGGATATGGAGTACATCAATTCAATTCAGAACGACGTTAAGTGGTTAGGTTTTGAGTGGACAAATATTTGTCATTCATCTGATTATTTTGAAAGATTATACGGCTACGCTATAGAGCTTATTGAAAAAGGCTTAGCTTACGTTGATGAATTATCACCAGAGCAGATCCGTGAGTATCGCGGTACTTTAAAAGAGCCTGGTAAGAACAGTCCATATCGTGATAGAACCGTTGAAGAGAACAAAGCGCTATTTGAAAAAATGCGTGATGGTCAGTTCAAAGAGGGGGAAGCCTGCTTAAGAGCAAAGATTGATATGGCATCTCCATTTATCTGTATGCGTGATCCTGTAATCTACAGAGTAAGATTTGCAGAACATGCCATGACCAAAGATAAGTGGTGTATTTATCCTATGTATGATTTCACTCACTGCATCTCTGACGCTATTGAGGGAATTTCTCATTCAATCTGTACCTTAGAGTTCCAGGATAACCGCAGATTATACGACTGGGTTTTAGAGAACATTTCTATTGAAGCCCGTCCTCATCAGTACGAGATGAGCAGATTAAATCTTGAAGGTTCAATTACCTCAAAGCGTAAGTTAAATCTGCTTGTTAAAGAAGGCATTGTTGACGGCTGGGACGATCCAAGATTAGTTACTATCTCAGGTCTGCGCCGCAGAGGTTATACACCTGCATCAATCCGTGAATTCTGCAGAAGAATCGGCGTTACCAAGCAGGATAATGTAGTTGAGATGAGTGCTTTAGAGTCATGCATTCGTGATGATTTGAACACCAATGCTCCAAGAGCAATGGCTGTATTACACCCAATAAAGCTTGTAATTGATAATTATGGTGAAGAAGGTGTTACTGATACTTCATATACAGTAAATAACCACCCAGAACGCGAAGATCTAGGTTCACGCACAGTATCAATTAGCAAAGAGTTGTATATTGATGAGGCCGACTTCAGAGAAGAGGCTAATAAGCAATATAAGCGCTTAAAGCTCGGCTACGAGGTAAGACTGCGTAATTCTTACATCGTAAGAGCAGATTCTTGTGTTAAAGATGAGAATGGTAAAGTAATTCAGGTAAATTGTACTGCTGTACCAAACTCAGTAGGTGAAAACGTTGAAGGTCATAAGCCAAAGGGCGTTATCCACTGGGTAGATGCAAATAACTGCTTTATAGGTACTGTAAACGTATATGAGAATTTATTTACAGTTCCAAACCCAGGTGCAGCTGAGGATTTCCTTGCAACCGTAAACAAGAATTCAAAGACTGTAATTGAAAATGCAGCTCTTGAAGCAAGTTTAAAGGATGCAGTTGTAGGTCAGAGCTTCCAGTTTGAGAGAGAAGGCTACTATTGCGTAGATAGCAAGAACTCTCAGCCAGGAAAGCCAGTATTTAACCTGACTGTAGCTTTAAGAGATACCAAAAAAGTATTCTAAAAAGATAAGTGAAAAGGAGTAAAGAAATTATGTCAGATTACAATAATGATGATGTACAAAAAAAGGGTGAGAAGGTAGCACCACCTCCAGGAAGCGATTACGAGGTTGCTTTCACTTATCACTCAGAGGCACAGCTTGAGCGTTCTTACGATAAGGCTGAGCACTGGGTTAAGAATGGTGTAAAACCAAATCAGATCTTCTTAGACGACCGCTCAATGGGTGTTATTAACTTCCGCAAGGAAATGCGTGACCCTCTATTGATCCAGGCCGGTGTTGAGAGAATGATTGATTTTAGATGTTCATTAACACTCTCTGATACAGATGTAGATGCTGTATTCTCAAGCGTCTGCTATTATGAACCAGGTTGTGAGCCTACTTATATCAATGCTTACGATCCTGAATTATCATCAATTAAAGAAGTATTAAATATGGTAAGTACCAACCTGTTTAACTACTTACAGAAGCCTTTGGTTCAGCATGACTAAAGCAACAGTTTTCCGCCTTTATGGCGGAAAATACTTTAGAGAGTATTTATGAGCATTTTATAAAAAATACTCATAAATACTCTTTTGAGTGACATAAGATTATTCGAGCAAAAATAGGAGACGTTGGTGTCAAGTTTAAAAATTAATAAGCTCGCTATGGTAGTTGCTGCAGGCACTATTATCTCTTCATCCTTATCTGGATGCGTTACCGTAAATAACTATAAACAAGAATTATTAGGAATGGATAAGAGTTCTCGTGAGCCTACCGGTTATTACGAGTACACAAAGGAAACTTTAAAAAGAAATACTCTTGTTGTACCACAAGGCTTAGATAACCCTGGCACAAATCCTGAGCTTAAAGTTCTGAATATTGATCCTAGCAAGTTAAAAGGACCTGTAGGCAAAGATCTTGACGTAAGACCTCCTACTGCTCCATACAGATCAGACATAGGTCTGCATACTCAATGGTCTTCAGGTGAGGCTATTGTATGGTTTGACAAGAATGGTACTCATGGCATTCATTCAGAAGATCAGGCTTGGATGCTTTTAGATTCTGTATTAAAACACATGCAGGTAAAAGTAGGTCATATTGAAAACGGTCAGTACCTGTTAACCACATTACCTCGTGATTTTAATGAATATGGTCAGCCATATTCAGTAGATGATGAGGATATGGGCTTAATTCGTTATTCTCAAGTATATCAGGTTCGTGTAGGTAGAAATGCTCAGGGCGAAATAGGTATCGCTTCAAGACTTATTGCCAATGCAACTGCATTATCAAATAGCTATTCTATGGATGACGCTTTAGACGCTATTGAGCAGGAACGTTTTGCAATGGGCTTTTCAAATCAGATTATTCATGAGCTTGGTCCTAAGAACGTAGTATCTCAATACGATCCTGACAACCTTGTGGTTTCTTTAGGTCGTGATAACAACAACCATGATGCAATCTTCATTGAGGCTCCATTTGATACTGTTGTATCTATTCTTCCTACCTTCTTCAAGAAGGTTGGCTGGAGTATCAAGTCTCATTCAGTTGAGCAGGCTAAATACGAAATTGAAGTTATTGATTCTGAAGATGATGTTATCAGCTTCACCGGCAAGCAGGCTCTATCAATCAATCATGGTACCTACAAGATCCGTGTTGGTATTCATGGTGACAATAGCGCTATTACCTTCTACGACAAGGAAGACAGACCAATTCCATCAGAGGCTGTAGCTAAGTTATATCCAGGCTTTGCTGATGTAATTTCTGAGGTTTACTCTTCAATGGCAGGTGGCAATTCAGCAACTGTAGTTGTTGCAAAGTAGGCTTAAAAACAATATTGAAACAATCCTCAGATTTGAAAAAGTTTGGGGATTTTTTTTAGATGAAAAACCAAAGAACGAAAAATTCCAGGCTCAAATAAAAATTTCAGGAATTTATTATCTCAAAGAAAAAAATAGCTAGCCTGTTTTAGGCTAGCTTGAACTACTCATGACTTACGTTACTTTAGTTTTTTAGAGATTTTTACTCTTTAAGTGGTTTCTTTCCTAGTACAAACATCAGGATTGCACATACTAGGGCAAAGATAAATCCAACAATATTAGAGATTTGAATATCTATACCAAAACCCATGTTTGGTTCATATAGAATGTAGCTTGCTGCAATTGATGTAATAAAGATTGCAGGAATTGTACAAATCCAATGGAACTTACCTTGTCTGTAAAGGTAGGTAGCTGCAGCCCATAGCATGATTGCTGCCAAGCTCTGATTTGACCAGCCAAAGTACCTCCAGATGATGTTGAAATCAACCTGAGATAGGATTATACCAGTAACGAATACAGGAATTGCAATGATTAAACGTTTGGTTGGAGCAATCTGTGGCAGGTGAATAGCCTCAGCAATAGTAAGTCTTGCAGCTCTAAATGCAGTATCGCCAGAGGTAATAGGTAGAATTACTACACCTAAGATAGCAAGCAGACCACCAAATACACCCATCAGATCAATACAGCTTTCGTATACTACGTTAGCAGGACCACCGTTTTTAATTGAAGCAAGTAGAGCCTGAGCTTCAGGATAGAAGGTCATACCTACAGTACACCATACAAGACCAATGAAACCTTCAGCTACCATAGCACCATAGAATACAAATCTACCTTCAGATTCATTCTCAATACAACGAGCCATTAGAGGTGATTGTGTTGAATGGAATCCTGATAGCGCACCACAGGCAATAGTAATAAATACTAGAGGCCAGATTGGAAGATTGTCTGGATGTGGATTTACCTCAAAATCAGCCCAGTTGTAGAACTGATCAGGCATGTTAATAAACAGACCGATGGTTACACCTGCAACCATGATTAGAAGTAGGGCACCAAAGATTGGGTAAACTCTGCCAATGATCTTATCGATTGGAATAATTGTTGCAAAGAAGTAGTAAACAAAAATAAGTGCAATCCAGAACCAATAGTTTAGGGCACCGTCAAAATGACCTGCACATAATTTTGTCAGAAGCTGAGCAGGAGCTGTTGCGAATACAACACCAACTAGCAGTAACAGGATAGTTGCAAAGACAATCATTAAGCGTCTTGCGTTTTTACCAAGTGTATGACCTACTACATCTGGTACGTTAGCACCACCGTAGCGAACTGACATCATACCTGAGAAATAATCATGAACGGCACCTGCGAAGATAGTACCGAATACTACCCACAATAATGCGGTTGGGCCGTATAGAGCGCCTAGAATTGGTCCGAAAACAGGTCCTACACCTGCAATATTCAGTAACTGAATAAGCCAGATCCTCCATTTTGGCATTGCCACATAGTCAACACCATCATTTTTCTCAAAAGCCGGCGTTTTTAGGTTTTTGTTTGGGGCAAAGATTTTTTCAACGATTCTTCCATAAACAGCGTAACCAATGACTAAAGCGATGACAGCTAAAATAAACCATAGAAATCTAGGCATACGTAACTCCTTGTTTGATTGTTTGTAATCTAATAATAAAAAGCTTGTGTGAAGATAAGAATAGAAAAAATGTAAAAGTTACGCATTAAACACGATTTATAAAGAGACTATTTGATAGTAGTCACAATCGATAAAAAATAGTTATAAAACAGGTGGAAATATTTAAAAAGTGAACTTATTAAACAAAGGATGTGCAATTTTGATGTGATTTTGTTAAAAAAAAAGCTTCGCTTTATAACAAAGCGAAGCATAACCTAGGAAAAAATCATTACGAATTAAGCTTTAACTTAATACAATAGCTAAAGTCTATCCGTTTGAAACGCTAAATAAATTGAGTTTGATCACTGTTTATTGCAATCAAAGTCATTGAATATATTAGCTTTTGAGATAAATCACATTTTTATAGGTAAGAAATCCTATGAAAACGGTGTACTGCTCATGTTTTAATTAAATGAATATTTTGCTAAAGAAAACTGTAATTGTACCGAATATTAAGATAACGGTACGTAAATTTATCGTATTAAAATGAATAAAAAATTATACAAATAATACATCTAAACGAGAGAAAACAATGGGCTTATTTCTTACTAATACTGCGTTTTCAAGCTGTACTAGGTATATGTCAAACATTACCAAGTCGCTTGATACTGTGTATAAAAGATTAGCTTCAGGTAAAAGAATCAACTCTGCAAAAGATGATCCTGCCGGTTTTCAGATTGCCAACCGTTTAACAAGTCAAATCAATGGTTACAAGCAGGGTAACAGAAACATCAATGATGGCATTTCGTATGTGCAAACTATGGAAGGTGCCTTAGATGAAACTGTTGACATGCTACAACGAATCAGAACATTAGCTATTCAGTCAGCAAACGGTACAAATTCTCAGGCGGATAGAAATTCTATCAATAATCAAGTCTCGCAACTATGTGAAGAAATCACAAGAATTGCTAAAAAGACTACTTTTGGTGGTATTCCTCTTTTAGATGGATCTAGAGGTGATACACATATACAGGCCTCTGGTACAGCATATGACACAATTAAAATTCCTGATTTTTCAAACGGATTTACTTTGTCAGGCTTAAATACCTATCTTGGTGGCGATGAAAATTCTGATTACGTGACAAAAGATGGTGATGTCTTTAGATTTACCTTATCTACAGCAGAATGCTCTCAAAATGTTCTTGATAATATTGATGGTTTTATCAATGCTGTAACTGCATATCAGGGAACTTTAGGTGGTCTTCAGAACCGTTTTGAATCAGCAATCCGTCTAAATGGTAATATGAGAGTAAATTTAGAAGATGCACGCTCTCGTATTGAGGATACCGATTATGCTGAAGAAGCACAGAATCTTGCGCAGCTTAATATTCAGCAGCAGGTATGCGCTATGATGATGAAACAGGCAGCTCAGAGTAAAAACTTTATACTGCAACTTCTACAAGGCTAGAAATCAAGCTCTTCTTTTAGTGTTAGAATACACTCTAGCCTTTAAGGAGAGACAATGCTTGGATTATTTGTAACCGGTACAGGAACTGATATCGGTAAGACCTATGTAAGTGCCGCAATTGCCCGTGAGCTTACCTCAAAGAATTTATCATTAGCATATTATAAAGCTGCAGTTTCGGGTGCTGATTCTATTGAAGAGTCAGACGCAGGATATGTAAGAGATGCTGCTAATATTAGGCAGGACACCGATACTCTGTTAAGCTACCTTTATAAAAAGCCTCTATCTCCACATCTTGCAGCTCGCGGTGAAAACAAGTTTGCAAGTCTTGAACATATCAAAAGTGCTTTTGACTCATTAAAGAGTAAATACGATTACGTTTTGTCAGAAGGCGCTGGCGGTATTATCTGTCCTGTAGTCTATGAAAAAGATACCAAAATAATGTATCTTGATATTCTAAAGACTCTGAATTTACCTTGTGTCATCGTAGCTGATGCAGGTCTTGGTACTATTAACCATACTGTTCTTACTATAAACTATTTACAGGATCATAAAGTTAATATCAAAGGCGTGATCTTAAATAAGTTTGATAAAGACAGTCTTATGCATCAGGACAATCTTAAGATGATTGAAGAAATCTCGGGTATAAGAGTGATCGCCACACTTGCTGATTGTGAAAAGAAATTAAATTTACTTGATAAGAATATGGAAGATTATTTTGATGAATGCTAATTACAAGGAACTTCAGGATTTTGATAGAAAGTATATCTGGCATCCTGCCTGTCAGATGAAGGATTATGAGGATTTTCCTGCAATTCCCGTAGTAAAAGGTGAAGGCCCTTACCTGTATACAGCAGATGGTAAGGAGATTTTAGATATCGTAAGCTCCTGGTGGTGTAATCTTTTAGGCCATTGCAATGAAGAGATTTCAGATGCCATTGCCAAGCAGGCTAAGACACTTGAGCACGTTATCTTTGCAAACTTTACTCATCCATGGGCAATTGATCTTGTAAAAGAATTACTAACTATTGTTCCTAAAGGATTAACACACTTTAACTTTGCTGATAATGGTTCATCATCAGTTGAGATGGCATTAAAGATTGCTTTCCAGTATCAGCATCAGATAGGTCAGAAGCAGAGATTGAAATTTGCCTGCCTCTCAGATGGCTATCATGGTGAAACCATTGGTGCCTTATCTGTAGGTTCTATGGATCTCTATAACTTAATGTACAAACCTATGATGATGGATAATATCCACATTGAAGCTCCAGATTTATTTGAAAGAGCAGATGTAAGCATAGAGGAGAGTATAGAAAAAGCCAGAGCAGTTTTTAAAGAGCATGGTGATGAATTATGCGCTTTGATCGTTGAGCCATTACTGCAGGGCGCTGCAGGTATGCGCATCTATCCTAAAGAGTATCTCAAAGCTTTATTTGATTTGTGTAAAGAGTATAAGGTACTGCTTATAGCTGATGAGATTGCAACAGGTTTTGGTAGAACCGGTAAATGGTTTGCCTGTGACCACGCTAAGATAACTCCTGATATTATGTGTTTATCTAAAGCAATTACAGGTGGTTATATGCCAATGTCTGTAGTTTGCACCACAGATGAGGTTTATAAGGCATTTTTAGGTGACTATAAGGATGGAGTTGCATTCATGCACTCTCACACCTATGCGGGTAATCCACTAGCCTGCAGTGCAGCCCTTGCTGTTATCAGAGTTTTAAAGCGCGATAACATCATTGAAAAAGCAGGTGAAATGGGTAAGTGGCTATCAGAAAAATTTGAAAGCACCTTTAAGCCTTTAGACAATGTAGGTCAGGTAAGACATTTAGGTCTTATCAATGTTCTTGAACTTGTAAAGGATAAAAAGTCCAATAAGCGCTTTAGCTCTGATTTACGTCTTGGCTATAGAATTTATAAGAGAGCTTTAAGCTATGGTCTGTTATTAAGACCAATTGGCGATACTCTGTATTTCAATCCTCCTTTAAATATTAAAAAAGAGGATTTAGAGAAAGCACTTGAGATTGCTTACAGGGCAATTACCGAAGAGCTAGCGTTAATAAAATAGCTTTTTTCAAAAATATTTGAAAAAGTATTGTTTTTAAATGGCATTTATATGCCATTTATTATTTAAGTGCAAAAAAAGTTACAAATAAGTACTTGCTTAACCTACGTAATACCATTATAATTCACTCACTTTCTACGGATGCTTAGCTCAGTTTGGTTAGAGCATCTGCCTTACAAGCAGAGGGTCATAGGTTCGAGTCCTATAGCATCCACCATGAAAGTAAAATCCAATAAAATGGATGCTTAGCTCAGTTTGGTTAGAGCATCTGCCTTACAAGCAGAGGGTCATAGGTTCGAGTCCTATAGCATCCACCACGATAGGCTACCAGATGGTAGCTTTTTTTATGCCCAAAATCTGATCTTTTTCTCCATTCTCCAACTTCTCCTTGATAAAAACGTCTAATAAAGAATTCAAAATTAACTAATTGAATAATGTACTAAAAATACAGAAATATTCTAATAACGTAATAATCAGATCTTATTTTTTATAAAACGCAATAAAAGAGTAAATATATTGCAAAAAGTGATTGACAGTTGAAAATAAATATCAATAATAGCTATCAAAAGAAACATTTATTACCCATAAGTGTTTCAGGTGTTTTTCCTTAATCATTTCAAAAACACATCATATTCAGCAAATAAACAGATTTGCCTGCAAATAGTGAATGACCTTTTTTACATAAAAGGCCAGATCGCTTCATATATATTATTAATTTTATTGAGTTGTTAGTTTTAATCTATATTTTTAGTTGGAGATATCATGTCAGGTAGCTTGCTGTTTTGTATATGCTTAGCTTACTTTGCGCTAGCATATTTTGTTTATGGCGGTTTTTTAAAGAGACTGTTCTCAATTGATCCAAAAAGACCAACCCCAGCAAATACACAGTTAGATGGAATTGACTTTGTTCCTACTCCAGCACCTGTTCTTTTCGGACATCACTTTGCCTCAATTGCAGGTCCTGGACCAATCGTTGGCCCAATTATGGCTGCATATTTTGGTTGGCTCCCAGCTTTAATCTGGATCCTTGTAGGTTGCGTATTTATTGGCGCATTCCACGATTTTGCTGCATTGGTTATTTCAATCCGTAACAAAGGTCGTTCAGTATCATTTGTCATGGAGAAGATGATGGGCTTTAGCGGAAGACAGTTATTCCTATCATTTTGCATCCTATGCCTATTATTAGTTGTTGCAATTTTCACTTTACTGATTGCAGGTTTATTTACCAAATTCCCTGAGGTTGCAACTTCATCATTATTCTTTATCACGCTTGCACCATTGTTCTCTTTAACCACATTAAAGTTACGTGCAAGCCTGTTACAGGCATCTGTTGTATTTATTCCATTAGTATTCTTTGGCGTTTACCTAGGCCAGATTTGTCCATTTAGCTTAACCGATGCTTTTGGTGTTGCTCCTGAGAATGTAAAGAATGTATGGATTGCAGTTTTAGCTGTATATATTTTTACAGCTTCTGTTATGCCTGTACAGTGGTTATTACAGCCAAGAGATTACTTGAACTCATGGTTACTATATGCAATGTTAGCTTTAGGCTTTGCTTCAATTGTGGCTTACCATCCAGAAATCAAGATGGAGTCATTTGAAGGTTGGTCAGCAGTAACAGGTGACGGCAAGACTACAGCTTTAGTTCCTGCATTATTTATCTTCATTGCATGTGGTGCATGTTCAGGTTTCCACGCTTTAGTTGCATCAGGTACAACCTCAAAGCAGTTAAAGAGCGAGGCTCACGCATTACCAATCGGTTATGGCGCAATGTTAATCGAAGGTGTTTTAGGCATCATGGCTCTTGTTGCTGTTATGTCTATGGATAAGAGTGTATTCGTTGAGTTAGGTAAGAACCCTGCTGTTGCTTTTGCAACTGGTATCTCAGGCTTCTGTGATGCTTTAGGTTTAAATGTAGGTTACGCAAAGATCTTCCTCTCACTTGCAATTTCAGCATTTATGATGACCTCACTTGATACAGCTACACGTTTAGGCCGTTTCATCTGTCAGGAATTATTCATGCCAAAGAACAAGAATGAGAATGATGTCATTGAAGTTAAGTTAGACTCTGTAAACCCAGTTCGCAAGGTTCTATTAAACAAGTATGTAGCATCATTCATCATCGTTGGCGCATCAATGCTGATGGCTTTAAGTGGTGAGGCTGCTTCATTATGGCCAATCTTTGGTGCATCAAACCAGTTAATGTCAGCATTAACTCTACTTGTAATTTCATTATGGCTTCTATCTAAGAATGTAAACTGGTTAGTGGCTTTCATTCCAATGGTATTCATGATGATTATGAGCTTATGGGGTGTTGTTCAGGTTATCGAGCAGCAGTGGAACTCAAACGGCGTTTTAGTTTTAGTTGGTGTTGTTCTTGTTGTAATGGCTCTTTTAATGGTATCCTTAGGTGTTAGCGTAATCATGCATCACATGAAGCTACAGTTCCAGAAGAAAGAATCTGTAGCTGAATAAGCTTAAACAATCCTTTTAAGTTTCAAAGGCCAGAAAAGCAATTTTCTGGCCTTTGTCGTAGAACATAAATAAATCTCTTTCTTTTTTTCTAAAGCTTCGATTAAGACTCTTTTCTAATTCTTACTTATTCTCATTTAGTAAAAATCTTTACTTATAAAAATTATCTTACTTTGATTGGATTTATAGGATCTGTTCTTTAGCGAACATACCTAGTATTTGTTACAATATACATATTAAAAGGAGACATGATGACCATTAAAAGAAAATCTTCAAAAGATAAATCATCAATTACTTTAGATGTATTACATAACTTAGAAAAACAGTTTCTAGAATATGATTCTGCACCTTGTGTATTTAATAAAGGTGCTGTAGCTGCTGAATATAAAAAGCATTGTAAAAAATACATTCGACCAAAGCAGCTGACAAAAAAAGAAGAAGATTTTTTATATGCAGCATACATGCAATGGATCGTCAATAAGGATGAAGATGCTTTACTCAGATTAGATGAAGCTCTTTATTCTCTGCATGAAGCTGTTATTCTTAATTATGTAAAGGAAGACTGTAAGAGTCTAGATGATTTAGAAAATACACTGACATGTGGCGGTGCAATTGACCTTTTAGACAACATGATGGAATCAATGCAGCTTATACCCCCTGTAATCCATGATGGTATTTTGGATTATGATGATTATAAAGAGAGTCATGGGTTTAATGTTGACTTAAATAATAGCTCTCTTTTTGCTGTTCCTCCTAGCTTTTCATATCTGATTGCACGCGTTACTACAGCTGCCATTGTCAATAATAAAAATAATCTTTTAGAAGAACTGCGTGATTGCGTTCCAGAGATGGTAACAGCAGCGTCATATCCTCTATGGGAAGGCTATGAAAAAAAATATAATTCTAAAAATTCTTTGCCAGATATTTTATCTTCTATCCTGCTTTCTCCATTTAGCCCAAATGGTTTTGATTATGAATCCGATCCTCTTATTTATGGAATGCCAGGAGCAGTTGCTTACAGAATTGCCAATAGCTTCTATTATGGAGATGGAATAAAGAGCGATAAAGAGATTGCAAAATTCTGGTTTTCTTATGGTGCAGGTGTAGGTGATGTAAAATGTTTGATGGCTTATGTCCTGTATTATTGCCAGGCTAATTTAGATGCAGAAGAAACTGTTTACTGTTCAGCAAATAATGTAGGCTTTCTTTTAACATTGGCATTTATTGATGCGTTTTCACTTTATTCATATGCAGAAACAGCAAAAATCTTATGCATTTCAAAGGATCAGGCAAAGAATGATAAATATGTTGTAAATACCTTATTTAATTTGCTTTCCTATTCCAATGAAATGATGGGGGCGCATGGTTTTACCTCAAATCCATATAAATATTTAGATGACATCTTCACCTCATTTTTAGAAGTCTTTCAATATATAATAAACTTCACAAAATATGACGACAGACTTATTAGTGCAATGGCTTATTTCTTAGAGCTTATAAGATCTCAATATATAAATGGAATTACCAATGTAGATAAGTTTGTAAAACAGCTGCTCAATGCTGTTGGAATGAAGGATTATAAGAAAAAAGATCTTAAAGAAAAGCTCATTTCCCTTGCTGAGCACGGTGTGAAAAAAGGTGATCTCTACAGTCACGTTGCCTATCTTGATATGTGCTCTTTAAATAAGATCCCACTCTCTGATTTGAACAAGAAATATCTGGAGTTTTTATCGGATTCTGGTTATGCAGAAATTACCTACATTATTGGTAATAGCAAACTAAAAGGCAGCGATGCGTCTAAAGCTCTTCCTTACTGGAAAAAATCAGCTGAAGATGGTGATGGCTATGCTATGTTTAATTGTGGTTTGAATTGCCTTGTACACGGTGATAACAAAATGGCAATTGAATATGCTACAAAAGCGATTAACTATGGTATTGTGCAGGCCTATTATCTTCTGTATAAAGCATATCTTAGCACCCACGAGGCCCTGGCACACACCTACCTGCGTTATGCAAGCGAGTATATGTTCCCTGATGCTATTGATGAATATAATACACTTATGATTGATTGCGAGTTCAGACCACTGCCTTATATGGACGCAATTATTGAGCTTGAAGATCTTGCTGAATATAGTTACGAGGCCTGTGTTGTAATGTGCGATATCTATTCAGGGAGTTGTTTACTTCCTACTAACCTTAATAAGAGTTTTGACTATCACAGACGTAGTATTGAACTTGGTAACAGCTCTTTTTATCCTTACTACAGGCAAATGTACGAACAATCATTCCCTGCTGAAAGGGATAACTATAAAACCTTTATGTCATACAGAGATAGTCTTAGAACAAATAATACCGACTTCTTATTCTTTACCCATCAGGGAGAATCAGAGTCTGCAAGAATAAACGAACTGATTGGAAAAATCATTGATAGTCTAATTAAAGGTAAAACTCCTTTAGAAAAAGAGATTTTATCAGGCCTTTACAAGAGCAGATTCTGGGAAAATGTTGGAGGCTACAAGGGGAGACTTCCACGTAACATTGACAGAAAGTCCTCAAAATGTTTAACCTTCGTTTTAAAGAAAAAACTTTTAGAAGGTATTTACTGTGTTCGCCGCGACTATATTCTTGATGAGCAGATTGATGACGAAGACAAGTTGCAAAATGCCTATACCTATTTAAAGGGAATTGAAGAGCAGGGGGCCTGTGACAGTCTGGATTCAGTACTTGCAAAGGGCTTTTTAGCTGTTAGAAGCTTTACTCACAAAGCTAATTACAGCCTTTTCAAAAAGTGCATGACAAAAGCAAAAAGCGCAGGCTCTGCTACAGGTTCTGCCTATAGTAAACTTGATTTTGAAATGCTCTTTGAAGGAACTGAAGATCTTGTTTCATCAGATTGTGATGATAAATCAGCAAATATATACGATCCGGAAGTCTTTGTTTCACCGGTAGATCAGTAAAATGCAGTACTTATTAAAAATTACCATAAAGGATACAAACTGCTGGCGTTTAATCGCGGTAGACGGCAGTGCTGATATTGCACACGTTGCACAGTTAATTGCTCTTGCCTTTGATTATGAAGAAGGTGAGCAGTCCTTTACTGTCAATGATAAAAATATAAGCGCAGGTAATGGCGGCAGGGCTATAAGAACTGAAGAGCTCAATACTTTTGATTATCTGAATTTAGATACAGATGATGAATTTATTTATCAGCATGAAAAATTAGCAGACTTAAAGCATATAGTCAGAATAATGAAAAAAGAAGATCATTTGTTCTGTCTGCTGCCATCCTGTCTTGTAGGTTCAGGTTTATTACCAAAAGATACAACATTAAATTCAGAAACAATCAATAATTATCTTGATTCAGATGACATGCAAAGCCTGGATTTGCGTGAAGTTACAAACAGACTAAGAGCATTTGGTTCTAAGCGTAAAGATGTAAATGAGGCAATGGTAAGCGCTGGAGCTGCACCAATTGTCTTTAAAGTTGGAAAATAATTATGTCACTTCATATGATTGAAAATGTCACCATTCCTGATGACTTTAATTTACCAAAGAGAATTACAAAACAGGAGCAGTTAGAAGACGACAAGCTCTTTGATAAGGCCTTAGCTTTAATCAAAGAGAAGAATGCACTTTTAATTGCCCACTATTACACTAGTCCTACCATGCAGAGATTGTGTGAGGCAGCAGGTGGAGCTATTGGTGATTCACTTGAGATGGCTCGCATTGGTCGTGATAGCGATAAGGATCTGATTTTAATTGCAGGTGTTCGCTTTATGGGGGAAACAGCTAAAATTCTATCTCTTAACAAGACTGTTATCATGCCAAATCTAAAGGCTGAGTGCTCACTTGATTTATGCTGCTCTGTAGAGGATTTAAAGCGCGCTAAAAGCGAGAATAAAGATGCTACTGTAGTTGCATATGCAAATACCTCTGCAGAGGTTAAAGCACAGGCAGACTGGATTGTAACTTCATCACTTGCTGTTGAGTTAGGCAAGTATCTGACCAAACAGAAACAGCCTATTTTATGGGTACCAGACAGACATTTAGGCTCATATATCGCAAATCAGTCAGATTGTGATATCTATTGCTGGCCAGGCCGTTGTATTGTTCATGATGCCTTTGATGCAAATGCGCTTAACTTTGTGAAAAAAGAGCATCCAAAGGCTAAGGTACTAGTTCACCCTGAGGCTCCTGCATCAGTTGTTGAAATTGCAGATTATGTAGGCTCAACATCTCAGATCCTTGCCTATGCAAAACAGTCAGATGCACCTGAATTTATTATTGCAACCGAGAGAAATATCTTCTACAAGCTATCCTGTGCATGTCCTGACAAGAAGTTTATTGAAGCACCAGTTGCAAGCACCAAAGGTCACTGCATCAGCTGCGCAAACTGCCCATGGATGGAGCTTAATACTCTTCAATCTTTAATTGATGCTCTAAATAATATTGAAGAGCACTCATTAGATGTTGATCCTGAAATTGCAAAGCAGGCTACTGTGCCACTAGACAGAATGCTTGCATTTAGCGCTGATTTAAAATCAGGAAAGATTGTTCTATAGGATATTTGTATGCAAGGCACTGTAACTTATTTTGATAAAGAGAATCTAAAAGGCGCTATCCAGTCTGATAATGGTCAGCTTTTATCATTTGATAATTCCTCACTTGATAATGAAACTAAAGTAGGGAATTTATCAGTTGATATGCGCGTAGGCTTTGAGATTAACGAGGATGATACAGTTACAGGTCTTTGCATATTAAAAGATCAGATAATTATTGAAGATAAAATCTTTTATGAGGCTCCTTTAAGGGTAGGCTTTGCAAAGGGCGTACCTGATGGTTTTGAGTTAATTGACAGTGATGATTTAAGACTTGAGGTTGAAGCTCGTAACACCAAACAGGCTAAAGCAATGCTTGTATCAATTGCCAAGTCTGTAGGTGCCAATCTTGTAATGGATTATAAAGAAGATCAGTTTGTAAGAAATTCTATTGGTTTTTCATACTATATGTACAGGGCAAGTGCAAGATTCGGACTTATAGCAAAGAAAACTGATGACAATTCTAAAGATGAAAAAAAGTTAAGTTTATACGATTTAAAACATACCTTATCCCACGAAATTATTGCAAAGAATTATTCTGATAACAAAAAGTCAAAAAAGGGAATTTTCCTGTTAAAAGTGCTTGGAGCACTTTTGGTCATGGTATTTTTTATAGGTTTTTTAATAAGTTAATAAGCTTTGCATTGATAAAAAAAATCTGTTTTCAGGCGATATTACAAAAAGTTATAACTAAAAAATGTCGTTTGAGAAATTATCAGTGATATAACAATTTTGTTATTTCAAAACTAAAATTATGTATTTCAGATAGTTATGGTGCATAGTATATTGAATTATTATAAAAAAGAGTGAGAGGCTTCGTGCATATGTGTGGGTAGATGAAGCCTCTAAACCTACCCTTTAGATCTTTTTACAGGATCTTAGTTCTTTAAAATATGTAATTGAAAAGACCACTTAATTTCGGTATTGTTTAGTTAACGACAAAAAACAAAATACAGGAAATAAAAGTGGTCTCTGCTACTAAGCTTATCAAGAATATTATTAATGTCAAACACTCTGTTATTGATGACATACAAATATCTAAATCCTCGGATGGTATTGTCAGCATAGAGGTATATTTACATCCTATTAAATCTTACTCTGACAGATGTCCTCACTGTGGTAAACGCTGTCCTATTTATGATAGGAGCAAAACCTACAAGAAATGGCGAGCATTAGANTGTGGAGGCATTATTGTTGAGCTTTATGCCCGTACTCAAAGAATAGATTGTGAGACTCATGGTGTTGTGGTTGCATCAGTACCTTGGGCATTTCATGACTCTTGTTTTACCAAAGATTTTGATTTAAACGCTGCTTATTTAGCGATGAATATAAATAAGTCAGTTGCAGCTAAATACATGCGTTGCGATTGGAAAACAATCATGAGATGTATTTCAAGAACAAGAGATTACCTTGAACCTAATATCAAAGAACGATTTAACGGTTTAGAGAACATAGGCATAGATGAGACTAGCTACCGCAAAGGACATAAGTATGTAACTGTGGTTGTTAACCACGATAACAAAACAGTGGTTTGGGTTGGACTTGGTCATAGTACCCAAACGTTAAGTGAGTTCTTTGAATTGTTATCTGAGGAGCAACGCTCAACTATCAAAACAGTATCAGGTGATGGTGCAAAGTGGATTGATGTATGCATTAATAAATACATACCTAATGCAACCCGCTGTGTTGATGGTTTTCATGTTGTTACTTGGGGAATGGAAGCTTTGGATAATGTTCGTAAGGAGCTTTGGCATAGCCTAAACAAAGACGTTAAGTCTTTAGAAAATGAACATCCTAGAGGTCGAGGAAGACTGTCTAAAGAAGATGAAGAAACAAGTAAAAAAATAGCTGAAGCAAAAGACAAAGCAAAACAGATTAAAGGCTCAACCTTTACTGTTGGTAAAGCTCCTGAGAACCTAACACAAAAGCAGCAAGTTCAACTTGAATTTATAGCTAAAACTCATAAGAAGTTATTCAGAGCGTATAAATTAAAAGAACAACTCAGACTTATCTTTAAGTTTACCGATATTGAAGAAGCAAAAGCTGAACTTGATAGTTTCTTTTGGAATGCTACACATAGCAGAATTTCATATTTTAAAGAGCTAGCCTATAAAATTAGGCGGCATGAGGGGAATATCCTCAATACCATTAAGACCGGACTTAGCAATGCTAGAGTCGAGTCTATAAACAACAAAATAAAGTTGTTTATACGTAAAGCCTATGGCTTTAGAAACATCCAAAATATGATTGATATGATCATGCTTGGTTGCTCAAATATTT
>JGI24709J26583_10001640_pt1 | contig 18954 bp, 21 predicted proteins | sample BioPla2DNA1_FD_26583 | JGI IMG/M metagenome (IMG submission 26583) | reverse complement strand
AAAAATAAAAAGGAGCTTAGGTAAATGGCTGGAAAAACTCAAGGACGGTATCATTTTACAGATGATTACAAATTAGTAAGATGTAGAGCTACAAAGAGACCTTGNCCAAAAGGTGGTCCNCATTTTGATACTATAGAGGAAGGTAATGAATATAGAGATAAATATTTAGCAGATAAATTTTCTGCAACAAGATTCAAAAAATTATCTACAAATACATTGGAATCTGAACTCAAAAATAAAAAGTCTAAAACTTCTAAAATTCTAGAATTAAGTAAAAGAAAATCTACTGGTTTTAATTATGAAGTCTTTATGGCAAATAATTATGCTAGAAGTCAAGGATTGAATAATGTAATGGTAAGAAATGAAGAAACTGGGCGTTGGAATACGAAAGCTTTTTCAGACCATACATTATCAAAGGAAGAAGCACAACTCTTATATAAAAAGGCTAGAAAAGCTGTTAGAAGTGCTTATGGTAAAGATATAGATACTAAATCTGCAATAAAAGTTATTTATTATGATAAAGTAGATTCTGGAAAGATTTTTGTTCAAACTGGTTCTAATCAAACGTTAGACGGCTTAGTAGCTAATGATAACGAATTTAGAGTCATAGAAATTAAAAGAACACACAAAAAAGGAGCACAATTAGAAGAACATCTTGTTTCAGTAGGCTCTAACGGAGAATATAACATAGAAGATAGTCGATTAACCGATGAAGTCTATAATGTTGTTAATAATCGTACTGCTTATGACAATGATAAAGATTCAGATGTATTAAAAATTTCTCCAGAAGGAAGTCTAAGACAATTTACTAAAGATTATAAAACTAGAGGTGTTGATGAATTCGTATTTACAGATAAAGAAGGAAAACCTTATTCTATAGATATGACACAACCCGAAGATAAATGCGTTCAAGATTTATTAGACGCTGGTATTACAGCAGAAATAAAAATAAGAACTAATCTCTCTACTAGTAGAATGGATAAAGCTTCTATAGATAGAATTAAAAATAATAAAAATAATCTTTATTCTGGTAAAATTGATAAAGACGGATTCCTTACTATAGGACAAATAAACAAAGAAAAAATTAAAGAAACTGGTAAGAGTACTAAATATATACGTTTCGGAGAATTTAAAACGAATATAAAAGCTGAAGATTGGAGGACTATGGATAAAAACACTAAGATAAATATAAAAGATTTAAGATACTTCAGACCTATTCTTAGTGGTAATATAAAAATAAGAGAAGGAGCAACTCCAATCTCTCAATTATGGTAGGAATAAAATAAAAACCCATTATTTTTCATAATGGGTTTTTCTTAGCACATACTTTATAAGGATTCTTCGCTATATAATATCGCTGTAGCGCTTGACTTATTATACTTAGTAAAATTATGTACGATATTATTCTTTTCAGAAGAAAACACTACACTAGCAATAAAGAATAATATAACTGTAAGAACAATAATAATTATTTTTTTCATATCTATACCTTCTTATATATATTATTCCTTTTCGATATTAAAAATATGAAAGTAAAAAAAATAGATATATATAATACTCTCTAATTTGGAATCTCTACCTAATGTAGAAGAAGAAACCAATGAAGAAATAGAAAAATCAATAGAAGGAGTAAAACCTATTGTTATACCTAATAGTAAATAGGAAAGATTTCCAGAAATTAATACTTCCTGAACAAGCCTTATTTACAGAAATAGAAAATAAAATATTATATAACAGATATATGTTTGTAAATTATATAGGAGATGATAAGAAATGTAGAGAAATTATATATGATAATAATGTACATTGCTTAGTTGTAAATCCATATATCTCTAGTCCTTTATATAGACAAGTTTTTAAAGCTGATAAAGATAATGAAGCTTATTTTACTAAACGATATATGGAAGAATCTTTATTTGAAATATTAATGGCTAGCTATGCAGATAGTAGACCGCATTTTAAGAAAGATTTTTTGTTATTATCTGGTCCTAGTCCAGAAAAAGATATCGAAGATATTTATTTATTTAATAGTTTTTTAAAGTCTAATAAACTTTTAATAAATTTAAATAATATCAGACCGACATTAACAGAAATTTTTAATAATTCAAGAAGACAGATTGTAGAGGAAGAAGTCTGGTCTGAAATAATTAAAGCAGATGAAATTAATGATATAAATACAGATTATTTCGCTTTAATAGTGGCTGAATTTATTATAGAAGCTTCTAAGCAATATCCAAGAGACCAGATAGAAACTTTCTTAAAGAAAGAATTCCATAATTTTTTAGAGATTCCATAGGTAGAGGGTTCTTATGAATAATAACGTTAAACATAAAAGATTACTTACATTAATTAAAATTTTATTAAAAGAAGATATCTATCACGCATCTTATATTGGTTCTGTTAATAGAAGTATTAATCGATTAATATTATCATTAGAAAAAGATGAACAGAATAAATTTCACCAAGAAATTTATAAAATTACAGATGAAATGGCTTTATTAGCTGATACTGCAATTCATTCACACCCTCTTAAACAGATGAGTCTTAGTAGACAATATTCACGTTTACAAAAAGATTTATCTAAAATCGTTGGTAAACTATAAAGGAAAGTAGTGCAATACCTACTTTTCTTTTTTTGTTAAAAAGATAATGCAAAAATTGAAATTCTCACTAAATATTTTATAAATCCTATGAATAAATGAATAAGGTGTGTAATTTTATTATCTAACAAAATTTATAATCGAATGTCAAGATTTGTATTGCAAATTATAAAAAATTAGTATAAAATCTATTATATACTTAAATATATATTGATAAATAAAAATAAAATAATAATATATAATACAAAAACAGAAAGAATACGAAAATATGAATGCAAAATTAACAAAGCCAGCTCAAAACTTACAAGAGCAAGAGGAGTGGCGAGATATAAAAGGTTACGAAGGCTTGTATCAAGTTAGTAATATGGGACAGGTAAAAAGCTTAGAGAGAATTTTTATTGATAAGATAGGACATAGGCAACACATAAAAGAACGGATTTTGAAGTCACGCTCAAACGTATATGGGTACTTGCAAGTTACTCTCTACGATAGTAGCGGTAAGAGGAAAACATTTAGAGTTCATCGACTCGTCTGTGAAGCTTTTCACGAAAACCCGAAGAACAAGCCTTGTGTGAATCACATCGATGAGAATAAAGTAAATAACACAGCAAGTAATCTTGAATGGTGCACATACGCTGAAAACATTAACCACGGTACACGCACTGCAAGAATGGCTAAAGCCCAAAGCAAAGCAGTCGGTCAATACACAAAGGACGGTGAGCTAGTCAAAGTTTGGCAATCAACTCACGAAGTAGAAAGACAGCTTGGATTTGCTCAAGGTAATATTACCAGAGCTGCTAACGGCAAATATAAAACAGCATACGGCTACGTGTGGAAATATGTTGAGGAAGAAAAGAAAGGATTTTAAGTAATTGGAAGTAAAATCTTACAATGATTTAATAAAAACTATAGTAGAAAAAGTAGATTTGATAGATTATCTTCAAAGAGACGGAGTTCACTTAAAGCCTTCTCCCCAAGGGGCAACTTGTCTTTGTATGTTCCATAAAGAAAAGACTCCGTCTTTTCATATTTTCTCAGACACTCAATCTTTTTATTGTTTTGGTTGTCACAAATCAGGAAATATTCTCACATATGTGATGAATAAAAATGGCTTAGACTTCAAATCTGCTGTTTCTTTATTGGCTGAGCAATATAACATTACACAAGAGCTATCTCCAGAAGAAAAAGCTTATAATGAAAAGTTGAAGCAGTCTTATCGAGCAACAGAAGTTTTAGGGAAATTTTTTGAAGAGGAGTTCCGTAAGCTTCCTGATTTGCATATTGCAAAAAAAATAATTACCGATAGAGGTTTGGGATACAACGCTGTAAGATATGGATATGCGCCAGAAGATACTTCTAAATTAATAAAATTTTTATCTCCTTATATTAAAAAGAAAGAATTTACTCCTAAAATATTAAATGAATTAGGATTCTTATTACAAGGTAAGAACGGGCCATATATCCCATTGCGAAATAGATTAATGTTTTATTTTCAAAATCGAGATGATAAAATCGAAGGCTTTACTGGAAGAGCCTTAACGGAATATGACACAAAAAATAGAAAATATGTTAATTCTAGTAATTCTATTATATTCCAAAAATCTCGAGAAATTTATAACCTTAATCAAGCTCGTAAACATATAAGAAATGAAAATTCAGTTTATTTAGTAGAAGGACAGTTTGATGTTGCAGCGATGATAGAAGCTGGTTATCAAAATGTTATTGCTATTTCTGGAACAGCTTTAGATAAACATCATATAGAAAAAATTAATATGATATTTAAAGATAGTTCTAATGCTAAATATATACTATGCTTAGATGATGATTTTGCGGGACAGAAAGCTTCTCGTGCAGTTTTCGAGAAAAACCCTAATATTCAACGAAAACTTTATATAACTGTAGTTCCTAATGGGAAAGACCCGTGTGAATATCTCGGAAAGGATAAAACCAAGAAACTAAACGAACCTATTCTGTATTTAGATTATATTTTTAATCAATTAAAAGATGAATATGTTAAGAATAAAGAAACTGACCCTTATAATGTTATTAATGAATTTGGCAGTCTCCTAGCAAAAGTCCCAGATGTTTTATTGCGAGAATCTTATATTCAAAAGCTTTCTACATTTACTTTAATTCCAAACAATGTAATTAAACAAATTATTGGTGGAGTAGATTCTAAATCTATAGAGATATTGAAAGATTTAGAATCATTAAAAGATATACAGCTAGCCGAAGGAAATTATTTTGATAAAGCGTTAGTTTATTATTCTCATAATAGAAATTCTATTCCTAAAGTTTATCTAGAGAAATTTCCTGAAGAATATCAAAAAGTATTAAAACAATTAACTGAATTAAAAGTTATTACACCGATGTCTTTAGATAAGAATAATCCTATTGCTAGCAGATTGATAAAAAATTTAGAAACACCTATTCCTAATTCTGAACTGGAAGATTCGACAGATATTCAGACACATTATATTACATTAGTAAAATTTGGAATAAAAGATTATCAAAAAGCAAAAGAAGAAAAAATGAATTTGCTATTTAAACAAGCTCTAGAAAATGCTAAAACCCCTGAAGAAATTAAAAATGCTTTTGAAATCCTAAACTAGGGAAAAGAAAATAAGAATAAATTTTATCAAGAAATATATATATAACATTATATAATAAATAGTTTTATTCGTAAGAGCAGTTATTCTAAATAAATTTTAAAATTTTTTAAAAAAAAGACTTGACAGCAAGAAAATAATGTTATATGATATAAACATATCATATTTGTTTCTTTTTTAAAATAATTTATAAGTATGAAGAGGGGTGAGACTATAAAGGTTTTTCACCTCTTTTTTATTTACAACATTAAATAAAATACTTTTGCGTTTTCGGCTGAAAGGAGAATAAGATGAACAAAGAAGAATGGAGAGATATAAAAGGATATGAAGGACGTTACCAAGTTAGTAATATAGGACGTGTAAAAAGTTTAGAGAGAACGTTTGTTGATAAGAGAGGCTATAGACATCACATAAAAGAACGGATTTTGAAGCCGAAGACAGACCATAACGGTTACTTGCAAGTAGTTCTCTCCAAGAGAGACAAACAGAAGACCTTTACCGTTCATCGCCTTGTCTGCAAAGCCTTTCACGAAAATTCCCAAGCCAAACCTGAAGTAAACCACATTAACGAAAATAAGTTAGACAACAGAGCTTGTAATTTGGAATGGGGTACTGCAAAAGAAAATAGTAATCACGGCACACGAAATGCAAAGATTGGGAAAGCTAATGCAAAAGCTCGAAGCAAACCAATCGGTCAATACACACTTGACGGAAAGCTAATTAAAGTTTGGGAATCAGCCCTCGGATATCAAAGGAAGCTTGGGTTCAACCAAGGGAACCTCAGCGCTGTCGCACGAGGTAAACAAAAAACAGCATACGGCTATGTGTGGAAATTTATTGAGAAAGGGAAGTAGTAATTTAAGACTCCCCTCATCTTACTGCGATAGTAAGGGATTTTTACAAGAGAAACTTATAAAAGGACACCTATAAAAAGGTGCTCTTTTTATTTTATAGCAGTAGTAGAATAATATTTATATATTGCGATATTAAAAGTAAAACTAAAGGAATTATAATAATATGAAATTTTTAGAAAAAATTAAGAAAAATATCCCTATCGGAAACGAACCTATTGGAGAGATTAATTCTACTGTAGATGTCCCCGAAGAAGTGGAAGACGATGAAGAAGAACTTATAGAAGATGAAGTTCTTGTAGAACCAGAAGAAGATAAAGAAAATACAGAATCTGAAGAAGTACCTCAATCTCCAAAAGAAGACGGGGAAGCAGAAAAAGTTAGTTTAACTAGTCTTACTAGTAAGTTTGGCTCATTAAAAGAAAAAATTAAAACTAACACTAAAGAAAACAAGAACTCTAAAAAAGAAAGTAGATTTGAGCAATTTACTAAACCAACTAAAGTATCTTTAGCAACTATTACTGGTAAAACCGATAAAAAAGAAAATAGTCATATAAATACTAATTCTATGATGTTGAATGTTCTGGGAATTAGAGAACATCTTGATACATCTATACTAGAACCTCTTTCTACTTTTGAAGATGTTGAATTCCACCAAGTAGCTCCAGTTGGTATTGATATTCCAGAGGTTGAACGTTACGTAGACAGAAGTAACCGAGAAATTAAAAAATTATATATTTTATTAGAAAATAGACAAAAAGATTTTGAAAAACTATATAAAGAAGCTCTTAGACTTGAAAGTAAAGTTATAGAATATCAACACGATAACCAACTTACAAATTCTATCCTCGATAGTAAAGAAAAAGAAGATAGACTTAAAGAACAAGTTGTAGAACTACGTTTAGAAAATCAACGTCTTAAAAGTCAATTAGAAAAGAAAGAACATAACAAAACCCTACCAGATATTTAGAGATATTAATTTATAAAAAGAAAGGATTTTATAAATGGGTAAAAAGAATAAAAATATAGATGAAATGTTTGGTAAAATAGACAATTCATCTAATTTAACATTTTCTAATACTACAGAAACCAAAAAGCGAAAAAGTCGAGTAGCTGTGATTTTAGTTGCTACTTTAGGTGTTGTAGGTCTTGGTATTGGTGGTGCTATCTATTTAAGTGGACAAAAAACTGTAAAAGTAGATAATAGTGTTAATATAAGAAAGGCTACTGCGTCTCAAACTCATAAAGATACTTATACAGACCCAGTAGAATTACCAGATTATTTAAAAACTCCTTATACTGCTTTATCAGATGAACAAAAGGTTCAACTTAGAAATAGCCTTGATAATAAATTATTTGGAGATATTACATCAAGCTTCCCTAGCGAAGAAGAAGGTTTTACTTCTGATAGAAATAAAATCTTTGATGAAAACGGATTCCCAAATATGTATTATACTACAATGACTAGAGAAAACTTTAAATATACAGCTATTTCTTATATAAATAGAATGATTAATCCTATTTATGGAGATTGGGTCGCTTATCAATATGGTAAAGAATATAATCCTAGCGATTTCGCTGATGATTTATATTCAGATATGTTTTCTAAATCTTATAAAGATAAATTGAAAGATAAAAGTAAATTACCTTTCTTCTTTGATGTCGATTGTAACGATTATGGTTATAAATGGATAGACGGTAGAAATCCTAGATTTATTGGTAAAATAAAAGATATCAAAGATTTGTCTACTAATGATTTAATGACAAAAGCTAGCGTTACAGCTAAGGTTTCTTTGTATGGAAATACTAAAAATAAAGGTAAAGTTGTAAAAAATTATGATATTACAATTTCTTTAATTTCAGACAAAGATGAAGATAATTTAGTTATCGATAGTGTATCAATAAAGGATAATAATTAAAATGAAAATACAAAAATATAAATTAACTGACGTATTCGTCTTTTTAGTATCCTTGTTGGGAGTTATATCTTTTTCTAATATTAAAAAAGTTTCTGCGGAATACATAAGTGACGGTGGAACTCATAACAGTTCCACAATAATTCGGATTAAAGATGCTCATTGGGATAATGTATCAACAATAGTAAATTCTGAATTTAGTGCACTTCCCTCAGCTTCTTATTACGGACCTCGTAATACAATATTTGGATACATTCCTGTTTCTGGTCCTAGTTATAATGTCAATTACTTCTTTATGAGAGCAGAAAGCCAAGATATGATGAACAGAAAGAACGACTTTATTAAGGCAAAAGATAAGTGGGTTCCTTGGGTTTCAACCAATCTTGGTTCAGGAAGGTCTCCTGTAAATGATTGGGGTGGTGCCGGTATCAGAAGTGTTCTAGGAAATTTCCCAAATGATGACGGTAGAACCAATGAAATATATGCGGAAATGAATAGAAAAATCCCTAATTTTAATCGACAAGGAACTATTGTTTATGGATACTTCACAAATAGAGAGTGCTCACAACAAGATAATAAAACTTGTACTTGTAAAGTAGGCGACAGAAAACCTACTCGTGTAGAAAATAGAAACTATCAAACTAATAGAGAATTTATTGATATAGATTATTCTTATCGAGTAGTAGCAACTCCAGTTAAACCTAAAGGATATGACAGCTTAACAGATGAACAAAAACAAGCTTGGCTTGAAACACATCAAACTCAATCAACAGCTCCTTCTTTAACAGCTGCTGGTCAATATTTAACTTCCTTTGATAAAAATACCATTCAAGGTGCTTATAGCTCCAAAGAAAAATGGGACGATTTGATGAAGAAATTTAATGATTTGAATAATCAAAATACAACTTCTGGTCAAATTCAATTCACAGAAAATAACCAAAAAGGTATTGCAAAGGGTGCTGTTTATACTGTTACAACTTATGTTAAAAAAGTTCGTCTTCAAGCAAGTGTAACAGACCATACTCAAGTGGATACAGTTTGTGAAAAAACTAGTGATTTCCATTCTAAATGGGTAGAACATACAAAAGTTCTTAAAGAATTGTATTCAGATTTGAATACAAATGATGTAGATGTAACGGCTGATACTGGATATTATCCAAAAACTTCTTTCCAAATCTTGTCAGTTCTTTGTAACAAAAAAGGCGCTAAAACTATTACTAATACAATAATTTCTAAAGCTAAAGATTCTAATGGTATAGAACAAGGTACTAAGTATTATATTGTTAATAGAAATAGTGGTTTAGTCGCTGATGTTGAGAACTTTAATACTCGTAATGAAGCTAACCTTATTCAACAAACTAAGAATACGAATATTAAAACAAATCAACAATGGATTCCTGTTTCTTTAGGTGGCGGATATTACAAATTTAAATCTGTAAATTCTGGTAATGTTATTGACGTTTACGCAATGAAGTCTGATAATAATACAAATATTCAAATGTACGAAGATAAAAACTCACCTAACCAAATCTGGAAATTAGTAAGCGTTGGTAATGGATACTTTAAATTCTTAGCTAAACATTGTAATAAAGCAATGGAAGTTGGTGGCGGAAGGAAGAACGCTTTGGCTAACATTAATCTTTACGAAGATAATGGAACACCAGCTCAAAACTGGAAATTAGAAAGAGCTGATGATACTCCAGCTGCTAAGATTATTCACTCAAGCTCTTCTGATGATACTACTATGGTTGAAACTAGAGCTAAAATGTTTACTGTAGATACTACATTTAATAATCTTATAGATACAGACTTTATGTATAAACAAAACGATTGCTCTTATAAATGTGCTCCTAAAGCTCATTATGTAGAAAAACATAAAGACGACCACGGTAAATTTGGTGCTCAAGTCTATGACGGTAGTCATCAAAGCAATGATTCTTCTGATACAGTTACATTCTTTAGAGACTTCCAAAGCCACAGTGTAACAGTTCCCGTCTTTGAACCTATTCTTCCAGAAGGTTCTCGTGATTATTATACTCGATATGATGACCCTCAACTTGACGGAAGAGATACATCTCACGTAACAGCTGTTCTAGATAAGAAGGGTACTCCCCAAAAAGATTTGTTTAAATTTGCTGTTTGGCCTAATAATATAGATGATACTTTAAATACATTCCCCGATGTTAATTATAACGTTGGTGGCGCAACAATTAATCATTCTATTTATTTCGCTGGTGGTTATGCTTCTGTATCTAATCGTCCTCATAGAGTAAATGTTTATGATTCTTATGTGGTAAGCAAATCTTCATATTCTATTAGAATTCTTAATAATGACGGAGTTATTCAATCTCCAGCGGGTGGAGGAGCTTCTGTATCTGTAACTTGTCCAATTGCATTTAATACAACTGAACCTACTGACGCTATTGTCCAAAAAGACCCACGAGATGACCCATTCACTCCTATTACAACATTTACTGATAAAGTAAATAGATTCTTTACAGTTAAATTTGTTAAAAACGCTGATAAAGACTAAAAAAAGAGAGAAAGTATATTTTTACTTTCTCTTTTTTATTTTTTTGTTTGATATTTTTCTGTAAATATGATATACTTATATTTGTAGAACCTATTATTAGGTAATTAAATTTTTAGAGAGGTATTTTTTATATTATGCGTAACCGAACAACTTTTACTGGTGGACTAGTAAGAAAAGGACAACTTCAATCACAAGACGGAAAAAATTTCATCTTTTTGACACTTGCAAAAACATATTCTAAGAAACAAGCAGACGGAACTTATCAAGATGTTTTCACTGATTATGTTTCTTGTTCTGCTTCTGGACGACTTGCCGAAAATATTGCAAGAGCCGAATTCCCTCGAGGTACAAGACTCCTAGCAACTGGAACTCTAGACGGTCGAATTGCTCAAGCTTATACAAATAAAAATGGTGAACTTGTTCCAGAACACGGAGAAGAAGTTGTATACTTGGAAAACCTTGCCCCAGATTTGTCAATCGGAAATGTTGTTGTAAGTGTAACTAGACCAGAATCTCACGGAGCACAAGCAACTTCTACTTCTGCTACTGCTCCACAAAGCACAACACCAGACCCAGTAATTCCAGATTTCGGACAACCAACTCAAGAACTAGGAAGTAATCCATTTGCTTCTGACGAGTCTGCTTTTGACTCAATGTTCGNCTTCGACTAAAATTACATAAAAAATAAAGCCAACCTTAAAGTTGGCTTTTTTAGATATTCCTAATAAAAGTTTTTGTTAGGAAGGTCTTAAATGGCAAAATGGCAAGAATCATTTGATAAAATTAGAAGTGGTGTCTCAAAACACAATACTTCGCAAGAAGATACAAAATCTACTAATAAAGTAAAACAAAACGTAAACAAGATTAGGGATAATATAGATAAGGCTAAAAAAACTGCTAACTTTATAGGTAAAATATTATTAAATATTCTTAATGGTATAATATTCCTAATCTCTAATCCTATCGGTTGGATTATAGATTTAGTAGTCCTAGTATTCTTATTATTTATTGTAATGACACAGACGGTAGGACAAGTAGATTTTAATAGTAATTGTCCCGTAGACCCAACGACTGGAAAAATTCATACTCTATCAAAAGAGGATAGCTCAAAAACTGGATACTTTAAATCTTGTAAGGCTTATGGAACGGGTCACAAAAAAGGTCGAACTAGTGGCGGTGATGATGACGGAGATAGTAGTGCTGGTGGGTCTGGAGAATGGTCTAAAAACGGCACCGGAAAGGTTAATTATCACTCTCACAACGCTTGGAAGCCAGAGCAACTTCCTTCAGATTTGAAAATTTATGCTTTAAACCCAAAATCTGTAGGTTTAAGTTATCGTTCAGCCAATGGTTGGAATGTTATCGCTTGGTCCGGGGGACAATGTACAGACCTCTCTGCCAGTCTAATGAATGCTCTTTGGGAGAAAGGTGGCTCGCACCCCGTACAAAAGGCTGGAAACGGTAGTGAGGTAGCCCAAAATTGGGCGACAAAATTCGGTGGTTCTGTAACTAGTAAGCCAACAGCTGGAGCAGTCTTTAGTCAAACTCCTTTTTCGGCAGGTGGCTCAGCAGGCCATACCGGAGTAGTCAGTCACGTTTTTTCTGACGGTAATATTTTAGTCGTAGAACAAAATTATTCAAATTTATCTGGCGAAAACCAAGGATTTGGTCAATATACTTGGAATTTTCGATTCGTGACGGTTGCAGAAATCTCTACAGGTTATACGTTCTATAGTCCCAGTCAGGCTGGATATAAAATTGTAAGTAAAGCTTCTAGTATGTAAAAAAGAAATTGTTAAGTATCCCAATTTAGCAAGGTGGTATATAAAATATATTACTTATAAATATTTTTAAGGAGAATTAATTATGCTTAAAAATAAAGAAATATGGAGAGACGTAAAAGGTTTTGAAGGTTTATATCAAGTTAGTGATAAAGGTCGAGTGAAAAGCTTAGAGAGAACGTTTATTGATAAGATAGGACGTAAGCGAACTATTTTAGGAAGGATTTTGAAACCGGGAATAACCCCCAGTGGGTACTTACAAGTCCACCTCTTCGATAGTAGTAGGGGTGTTGAAAAATGGTTTCTCGTTCATCGTTTAGTCTGCGGAGCATTTCATCAAAATCCAGAGAATAAGCCTTGTGTGAATCATATAGATGAAAATAAAGCAAATAACGCAGCTAGTAATCTTGAGTGGTGCACAGCCTTTGAAAATAATACTCACGGTACACGCACCGCAAGAATGGCTAAAACGCAAAGCAAGCCAGTCGGTCAATACACGACAGACTACAAGCTGGTTAAAGTCTGGCAATCAACCCGTGAAGTTAAAAGTAATCTCGGGTTTGACCGAGGAAATATCAGTAAAGCCGCACTAGGTAAATATAAAACAGCATACGGTTACGTATGGAAATATATTGAGGAGAAAATAAATTGAAAAATATTATACATTGGATAAACGATAATCCTAATAAAATTAAAATAATTTCAGTTATCGTTCTACTTATTTGTTTTGGCGGAGGTTATTATTTTATAGCAACTAAAGATTTTAATAATAATCCTAAACATTATAAAAAAGTTTATACAGATAAACATTATTCTAGCCATAAAGAAGCTATCTCCAAAGTCGAAACAACAGAAAAGGTTAAGAATTCCGCAGAAATTATTAATTCATTAAAAAATGAATTAACTAATATCGAAAATGAAAAAGACCAAGATAATTTTGTCTTAACGTCTTATCCAGTTTGGGGTGAATCTAATGAAGCAGATTTTCAAACTTTAACAAGAGTTGTAAAAAGTGGATACAAACTTGATGAAGGCTCTATTGAAACTTTCCAAGAAACTCCCGATACAGTTAAAATTGTTTTTGATATGAAAAAATCTGGAGTGTCTACGATTTCTTATACTCTTAAATACGGAGATACTTCTAAAATGTTTACAATTGTAAATATGTATGGAAATCTAGACGGATTTGCAGCCTAATTAGAAAGGAGTTCTATGGTAAAAGTAGAAGATGACAGTAAGGTTCTAGATTTGATAGAGAATGACAAAATAGAAGATGAATCTTCTGTAATGGCAATAGTATCTCAAAATGATGATATGTTAGCATTCTCTATTGACGGTTTATATAAAGATGATAAGCATAAAAAATATAAAACTGGTAAAGCATTAAAAGAAAATCCCCCAATTTTAAGAGTTTCTTCTGGGAAAGGTGATGAAGTACAATTTCTATTAACAAAAGAATTTTCACGTCATCTTTATTCTGCTCTTAATGAAGTAAATAAAGCTTATGCTGGCTATGTCTATGTGACGAAAGATGAAGATAAGCCGAAATTGGAGAAATTGAAATCTTATATAAAAGAAAAACCTATTACAGCAGTATTTTCTTTTATTAGTATCTTAATTATAATTTATGTTTTAGCGAAAGGAATTTAAATGATTGAAATAAATAGACAATCAAAGTATATAAAAAATCCTAAAATTAAACTATCAAAAAAGTTTATTGCTAGTATTATTATTAATCATATTATACAAGCTATAGTATTTTTAGGGATTGTTGGTGGATTAGGTTATTTAGGTTATGAAACATTCTTTTCAGATAAGGTTCCGTTAGCAAATGGTACTACTATAGTTGTTACAGATAAAGAACCTATTCATAATTCTATAGTAGCTGTATCTGAAGATAAAATTGATATTCTACCGCTAGATAAACTTCAACTTGCATTAAAACAAAAGAAAGCTTATTCTGGTAAAATTGTAGGAATTCCATATGAATTCGTTGAATATAAAGGTAAAAAAATTCAACTTCAACCTAATGAATATTTAGTTAAATTTAAAAAGAATACAGTAAAACTTAATAAAGACCATTTTTATGGAGTTAAATAAAAGAGCTAGTCTTCCTAGCTCTTTTTCTTCGATATTACATACAAAATATAAAAGATTAGAAAGTATAAGATTATTTTTATGAAAGAAATTAAACGTACTGTATTCCCTGCTTATGGAACATATGAAATTGACGGAGCTTATCTGTCTAAAAAATCAGCTTTTAAAAGACTTAAAGGCTATATTACTGATGAACAATATGATAGATTATGTAAAATAAAAGATGTTGATGAATCTGAAGCTGTTTTTCAGTCTCTATATTCTTTATATGACAGAACTCTTCAAGGTAAGAATTCTTCTAAAAAATTAGATGAACGTATTGAAGCTTGTTTTAAGAGAGGTCACGAAAAAGCTAAAAGAATGAAAAAACAGCGCATTAATTTTGTAGTAGCTGTAGATAATCTTTTTTGTATAGGTAAAGATAATGACCTTCCTTGGCACCAATCNACAGATTTGAAACACTTTAAAGAATTAACTAGTGGTGGTATTCTTGTAATGGGATATAATACTTATAAATCTGTAGGTGTTCTACCTAACAGAGAAATTAGAGTATTAACTCATAAACATTTTAATGAACAACCTAATAACCCGAATGTTAAATTTTATTATAGTCCTGTTTCTATTTTAGAAAAAGAAAGAGGAGATTTTAGAGAATTATTTGTCGTTGGTGGACAAGCTGTTTATGAAACCCTTTTCCCAAAAGTTACAGATATTTATATTTCATTTATAGATACTAATTGTGAAGGAGATAAATATTTTCCAGAAATTCCCTTCCAATATTTTGAGACTAGAGAAGTTAAGTCTTATGAAGCTGATAATAAAAATGAATATGATATGAAAATTTGTCATTTACGAAAGAAAGGGAAGAAAGAACTTCCAGTTAAAAAAGTTAAATATATCAATCAAATTCCTTATCAAAAGTAATAAAATAAATAGACTATTATATATAGTCTATTTTTTTGCTAAAAATCTGCATTTTAAGATTTTCCTCTCGTTGATTTTGTATACGTTATATCGAAGGAATTTGCAGGTTTTTTGCCCTATTTTTGCCCATTTTTATGCCTNTGATGTACTGTACTGGGGCGACTAAATTTCGCTCTCAGAATTGATTTTTACGAAACATAAAACGAAGATTTTTACTGTCTAAAAAACAAATATTTTTATATCTTTTTTTATATCTAGAATAATATTAAATGAAGATAAATATTCGTAAAATTTAGTAAAAGTGAGAAAGGAAAGAATGAATAAAATTAATACATTTATTTTTGTTCTTAATGATATAGATTCAGAGCAGTATGATGAATTACTACAAGATTTTCAAAAAACAGAACTGAAATATAAACCATTAGGATATATAGAACGAACAGCTATGATATTACTAGAACCTATTTTTATGCCTAATAATAATTATTGTAATATTTATATAAATACTTTAAATAAAATAATGAATAAATGGAAAGATTATGACCCATATTTAGATGAAGGGGGAATATAATTAAATGAAGCAACAATTGCCACCACAAAAAAATAGTGAACTACAAAAGCAATTAGCTAGAGAATGGAAAGAATTTACTCCCGAATTTAGAATTTCAGCAACTATCCACGATGGCCAATGGTATACGAAAGAAAAATGGAAAAAAGTTGCTAAATTAAGAAGTATAAAGCCTTTAGAGGATTGGATTGAAGACCATAAAAACATTTTGATTGAACACCCTAATCATACTAGTTTCAGAGTTAATTCAAAAGAAGTAGTGAATTGGTATAAAGATAATAATTTAGACATAAAGAAAGAATTAGTTCCTAAAAATTATCCTCCTCGAATTTGGAACGGAAAAACAGAAACAGAAAACTTTTTAGATACGCCTAGAGAAACAGTTTCTAGTCTGTTAATTAAAACAGATAACGGGAAAATCAAAGAAAAAATCATTTCTTTTGTTCAACCCTATGCTCAGATAAAAGAAGACGAACAAAATAAAATATATGCTTATACATCTGACGCTGAATTTCTCAAAACACGTTTGGAAAAAATTCTTACAACTAAAGAGCAAGAAGATTGTGAGTTGAGAGTGAGATTCTCTTTTGGAAGAAGAGAACTTGTAGACTTTCCTGACACATTCCTTACTCAAGCGTTGGAATTCTATCATATATTAGCTATAACTCTTTTAAGACCTCACCGAAGAACTTTGGAAATATTTTTACCTGATATAAAAGACAGAAATGCTCAAATTAGTGAATGGATAATTAAAGCTATTCAAAAATACGATGAAACTTCAGGAGTCCCTTTTAGTGGATATTTAGCTTTTGTCCTTAATCGCTGGCCTTATGATTTACCTGATAATATTTTAGGAAAACCTATGGCAAATTACCAAAGAAGAAGAGCTAGAGTTGTTAAAGAACTTAAACAATTTTATACAGAAGAGGAAATATCTTTAGAAATGATTAGAGATAGACTTCCTATGTATACAGATTCTCAATTTAAAACATACGAAGAATGGAATAACCAATGGTTAAAAATANGAGNAGCTACTAATTTAACTTGGAAANATAAAAACGCTGAAAAAATTGGTGTTAATCTTACCGCTTCTCATTCTCATATTGATAATAATTATCGTTCTAAAATTACAAGAGCTATTTTAAATGCGTGTGTTAAAACTGATAATCAAATCAAAGCTATAGAATTATTAAACCAATTACAAAATGAAAATCTAGATTTCGATATTTCTCCTAGACTTAAAAATGAAATAAAAATACAATTGGGAATTATAATGAATGAAGAATATTGATAAAAATGAATTCATTAATAACTTTAAAAGTAAATCTTCTCCTACCCCTAAAATAAATAAAAAGAAATTTATAAATTTCTCTTTATCTGAGAAAGCGGATACTAAAGCTGTTAAAAATATTTTATATTATATTTCTATCCTATTCTTTAGTTTGCTTTCTTTATGTGGAGTAGGTGCCTTAGTAGCCCTTGGAAGTTTTACTAATTTATATTCTGATGATTCTATACATAAAATAAAAGAATTAACATCTTCTGTTTCTAAACTCGGTGTTGAGAAAAGTTCTTATAGTAATTTATTATTTATTCAAAATATTTACGATAATAAAAATTTAATTTTAATTGGTGGTATAATTTTTATTATACTAACTTTATTATTAGCTGTAATATTAAATTTTTTAAGGAGAAAAAATGTCAAATGAAGTAATTTTTGGTATAGAGATAATTTTTAGTATTATTTCTTTTATTGCATTTCTTTTTGTGGTGCTACATTTCAAAAGTACTAAAAAATGGGTAAAAGTATTAGGACTAATTATTTCTATAATTTTGTTAGGAGCTTATACTACTGTTAGTGTGGTTCAGTTGACACAAAAACAATCAGAGATTTCTAAAATTAAAGAAAAAGCTAAAACAACCAAGCATTTACAAACAACTCAAAAACAAGAATTTACAAAAAAGGAAGCTGTTAATGCTGTTGTTTCAATGTTAAAAGACATTCAAAAAGATGATATTGATAAACAACTTAAAATAGCAGAAGATAATAATTCTAAAATAGAAGAAGTAGTTCCGAAAGATTCTCTTAATTGGATATATTTAACTGATTATATGAACAAAGAGGAAATTGAAAAAACTACAGTTCTAAGTTTATTGTCTTTTGTACAACAATTACAAAAAAATGGAAATAAAGATATTAAACCTTTAAGTAGTGATTTTGATAATATTATATATATAGATTCTAAAACAAAAACAGCTCAAGTACCAGTAAATTTGTTTACAGGCACTTATGGTTCTATATCTTTTGAAATGGTTTATATTAATAATCAATGGAGATTTTCTCCTTATACGTTTTTGGAATCTGTAGCCCTTTCTAATCAAGTTCAACAAGTGATTACTAATAGTAATAATAATAAAGAATAAAAGATTTACTAAAAATCTTTTATTTTTTTATTTTTTTTTTACAAAAAGTGTTGACAAAATAAAAAAATAGTATATAATAATATTTGTAATAAAGGTCAAGGTAATACTTGACGGAATATAAACGATATTTTTATATAAATGTTTTTAGTTAAGAAAGGTTACTGCTATGAAAAACTCTAAAATTATGAAAAAAATTACTCTAGGCTCTGCTACCGTACTCTCAGCTTTTACTCTTGCTACAGCTGTAGTTCCAACATTTGCAACAACAGTTCACGCTGATGATGTAACAAGTGTTTCTGATTCTAATACACAAGAATGGGGTACAAAAGTCTCTACTCCTACATATGATGTTTATTCAACTATTAAGTATGACACTACAAAAGTTACTCCAGCGAACGAAACAGGACGCTTTATTAACGGAGGTTACATTTCTGACGGATATAATTGGACTTGGGAAGGAGATAATACAGAGATTCCAGAAGGCTATGAAGAAGACCCTAATTACACGCCTTATTATCGAGATGTCGAAGATGTATTTGGAATGACATCTGCTGCGATTCGCTTCTATCGTCCTATTGCAAATCCAGACACTCCAAGTGCCCCAACAACAGACACTCCAGCACCAAGCCAAGGCCAAGACACTCCAAGTGC
>JGI24709J26583_10001633_pt1 | contig 18996 bp, 18 predicted proteins | sample BioPla2DNA1_FD_26583 | JGI IMG/M metagenome (IMG submission 26583) | reverse complement strand
AAAAAACTGGTCTAAAACCCGATTGACACTATATATTGTGTATGATAAACTGTAGGCGATCAAAATATTGATTTTCTGGCAGAATCAAATCTGATGCTGCCAATGCTAAAGCAGGAGGCAATCGGCATGATTGAGAAGATACGCAAGAGAGACGGACGCGTCGAGAAATTTGCTCCCGAAAAAATTACATCTGCCATATACAAGGCAGCAGTGGCCTGTGGAGGAAGTGATTTTGATCTCGCCCAACGCCTTAGCGACAAGGTTGTTGAGCTGGCTCAAGTGAGGTNCGAGGGAAAAATCCCCGAGGTCGAGCAAATACAGGATCTCGTGGAATATGTACTCATTGAGAACGGTCATGCTAAAACAGCTAAAGCTTATATCCTCTACCGTGAAAAACGAAAGAGTGCCAGAGAAATGAACGCCCTTATAGGAGCTACCATCAATATGTTTGNCGATTATCTGGGCGATAAGGACTGGAAGATACAAGAGAATGCCAATACCCAAAAGAGTATTAACGGACTTAATAATTACGTAAGAGAAGCCTTTACCAAGTCGTACTGGCTTCATGAGGTCTATCCGACAGAGGTGCGGGAAGCCCATGAAAGTGGAGACTGTCATATCCACGATCTGGGCTTCTTCGGCGCCTACTGTGCCGGATGGGATTTAAGGCAGCTATTGCTGGAAGGTTTCGGCGGTGTGCCCGGAAAGGTGGAAAGCAAGCCTGCAAAACACTTAAGAAGCTTTTTAGGACAGATCGTTAACTCAACCTTCACAACCCAGGGTGAACTGGCAGGTGCTCAGGCATGGTCAAGCTTTGACACCTATTGCGCACCCTTCATCCGGTACGACAACTTAAGCTACGAGCAGGTAAAACAGTGTATCCAGGAGTTTATATTCAACATCAATGTTCCAACCCGAGTTGGTTTTCAATGCCCCTTTTCAAACCTGACCTTTGATATTAAGGTTCCCAAAACACTGAAAGACGAGCCTGTTATAATCGGAGGGCAGTATACAAACGATAAGTACGGTGATTTCCAGAAGGAGATGGATATTCTGAACCAGGCGTTTTGCGAGGTTATGCTGGAAGGCGATGCCAAGGGCAGAGTATTCACATTTCCGATCCCGACCCTGAATATTACGAGGGACTTTGATTGGGATAGCCCGGCTGTTGAGGGCTTTATGAAGATCACCTGCAAGTATGGCATACCCTATTTTGCCAATTATGTGAATTCCGATTTATCGCCTGAGGATGCAGTTTCCATGTGCTGTAGACTGCGTTTGGACACCAGTGAACTTCGTAAGAGGGGGGGAGGGTTGTTCGGCAGCAATCCAATGACCGGCTCCATCGGAGTTTTCACTATCAATCTGCCGAGAATAGGTTACCTTAGTTCTACCAAGGAAGAATTCAAAGAACGTCTCTACAACATAGCTAAGATAGGTAAGACCTCCCTTGAAATCAAAAGAAAAATTGTTGAGCAACAATCTGAAAAGGGGCTTTATCCTTATTCCTGCCACTACCTGAGAGACATTAAAATGAGAACAGGAAGTTTCTGGTACAANCATTTCTCAACCATAGGCATAATCGGTATGAATGAGGCCATGCTCAATTTCCTCGGCAAGGATATCACAACCCCCGAGGGACAGGAGTTTGCCATAGAGATCATGCATTTTCTCAGAGAGGTAATGATTGAATTCCAAAAGGAAACCGGAAACTTCTATAACCTTGAGGCCACTCCCGCAGAGGGCGCATCATACAGACTTGCAAGGCTGGATAAGCAGCGTTATCCCGATATCATTGCTGCAGGCAATGGTGTGAGCTACTACACCAATTCCTCTCAACTGCCTGTTGGATTTACCGACGATATATTTGAATGCCTCGAGCTTCAGGATGAGCTTCAGTCGCTGTATACCGGGGGAACCGTACAGCATCTGTATCTGGGGGAAAGCATAAGCGAGGTCAGTGTCTGTAAAAACCTGATCAAGAGGGTATTTGAGCAGTATAAGATGCCCTATATCTCTATCACACCCACATTCTCCATATGCAACACCCATGGCTACATTTCCGGGGAGCATTTCACATGTCCCGAATGCGGAGATACAACCGAGGTATGGTCGAGAGTAACCGGCTATTTGAGGCCAGTTGCCAATTACAACAAGGGTAAGAAAGAAGAATACATCACAAGGAAAAAATTCGTGATCAAGTCACAGGTATCCTGACTTTAAAAAGCCGCCGGGGGGCAGCATACTACTTGAGAAGGCAGGTATCACTTTTACATGAGAATTGCTGGATTACAAAAGAATTCCTTGGTTGATTACCCGGAAAAGCTTTCAGCTGTTGTCTTTACACAGGGCTGTAATATGAACTGCGGCTATTGCCATAACCGCTGTCTTATCGGTTATGAGCAAAACGGGGGGCTTTCTTCAGAGGATGTTTTTGCATTCCTTGGGAGGAGGCGGGGGCTATTGGATGCCGTGGTCATATCAGGGGGGGAGCCCACATTACAGCGGGATCTGGCCCGGTTTATCCGGCGTGTCAAGGATATGGGGTTTCTTATAAAGCTGGATACCAACGGTACCAACCCTGACCTGTTAGAGTCTTTGATTGAGCAGGGTATGCTGGACTATGTGGCAATGGATATCAAAGCTCCTTTCTGTAAGTATCGTCAGGTCTGCTGTTCGCCGGTTAACACCGAAAGGCTTGAAAGAAGCATCGAGATTCTTCAAAGGGGTGGGGTGGAATACGAGTTTCGCACCACCTATACCCCCCAGTTGGATCAGGAAGATCTTTTGGACATTGCGGCCAGCATTAAGGGTGCAAAAAAGTATGTTGTCCAGCAATACCGGGAGGTTGATCCCACAAGCGGGGAATATACCGGGCGCGCTGAAAAAAGAAGCCTGTACAAATCAATTTGGTCCGACATCTCGAGAAATGTAGCTAACATACAGTTCAGAGGCGATTTCATATTGGTGTGATATGGAATCTTTAAGCCTTGCCTTGCAACAGTCAAATAACCTGTACATCCCTATATAATGACCCCAAGCCGGTGCATAACCGGCTTTATTACTTATATTACATACACAAGGGACAACCCCCCTTCATAAACTGTATTATCAGGCCACCTGAAGGGGAGGGTAAGGCTTTGCTCAGAAAAAAGTTCTCTATCATTGGCGGAGATATGCGCAATGTCTACCTTGCCGACCTCTTGAAAAAGGACTACCAGTATGTAGAGATATATGGGTTCGAGAGGAGCGGTAAGCCATGGGCATTAAAGGATACACCGCTTGATTTTGTTTTGGAGGGCTCCCGTGTGGTGGTCGGGGGGATTCCTCTATTAAAAGATAATGGCTTTCTTAACATGCCCTTATCAAAAGAGAAGCTGTGTTTTAGTGAACTCCTTGAAAAAATCCCAGAGGGCGCTCATCTTATTGCCGGGAAGATAAACGATGCGGTAAGGAAACAGCTGGAGCAGAAAAAGGTGAAATGTACCGACCTGCTGGATCGGGAGGAGATGGCAGTGCTAAATGCTGTTCCCACTGCTGAGGGAGCGGTTGGAATCCTTTTGCAGGAAATGCCTAAAACCTTGTTGGGAAGCCGTATTCTTGTTGTGGGATACGGCAGGATCGGGAAGAATTTGACGAAACTGCTCCATGGCTTTGGGGCAGAGGTCTGGGCTGCAGCCAGAAAATATTCTGATATCGCCTGGATTGAAGCCCAAGGATTCAAGCCCGTGCCCATGCACCAGTTGGCACGTTATGTTTCGGACATGGATGCCATCGTCAATACGGTACCTGTTCCCATCATAACTAGGGACATCCTGGAGAAGATACGCACGAACTGCTTTTTGCTTGATCTGGCTTCATCACCGGGCGGGGTTGATTTTAAAGGGGCAGANGCATACGGCATAAAGGTCAGATGGGCTCTTTCCCTTCCTGGAAAGGTTGCTCCCCTGACCGCAGGAGATATCATCAGGCGTACGATCTACAACATCCTTGAGGAAGAGGGGGTGTTCTGTCATGACTCTTAGCGGAAAAAACATAGGCTTTGCGGTAACGGGATCTTTTTGTACAATCTCAGAGGCGATCATTGAGCTTGAAAGGCTTGCCTTCCTCGGTGTCGAGGTTTNTCCAATACTGTCAACTGCGGTGGCCACAACCAATACCCGGTTTGGCCGGGCTGATGATTTTAGAAGGCGTATTGAGATGGTCACCGGCAAGGATTGTATTGACACCATAACCGATGCTGAGCCTATAGGACCCAAGAAGATGCTGGATTTGATTGTGGTTGCGCCCTGCACTGGCAATACCCTCAGCAAGATTGCCAACGGCATCACAGATACACCTGTTACAATGGCAGTGAAAGCCAGTTTAAGAAATCAGAAGCCTGTTGTTTTGGCCATAGCCACAAACGATGGGCTTGGAGCAAATGGAAAGAATATTGGAACACTTCTTAACACTAAAAACGTATTTTTTGTCCCTTTCGGGCAGGACGACCCTGAAAAGAAGAATAATTCTTTGATAGCCAGGTTCGGACTGATTGTGCCCACCATTGAGCTCGCCCTGGAAGGAAAGCAAATCCAGCCGGTGTTGGTGTGAGAGTGCCGCCTACCACCTGTCAGAAATTTTCTTGACAAGCATAAAACATTCATGCCATACTGTATTAACATCCCTGTTGCCTGCGACAGGGTTTTTATTTTCATTTATGTATGGGTGCAGGATACACGCGATCTGGAGGATATTTATGAAGGTACTTGACCTTAAAGATAAAAGATTCTGGCATCTCATGATTTCCATCGGACTTCCCATAGCCTTGCAAAACCTGATTTTCAACGGGCTCAACATGGTGGACAATATCCTGATCGGGGGTCTTGGAGAGGCCAATATCGCTGCCGTGGGCATAGCAAACAAGCTGAGCTTTGTCTTTAACCTGTTCTTATTCGGGGTCAACAGCGGTGCAAATATATTCAGTGCCCAGTTCTGGGGAAAGAAAGACCTTCAGGGTGTACGTAAGGTTCTGGGACTGAGCCTTTTTATAGGAATGATANTATCTGTTCCCTTTATGCTGATTGGGGTTTTGATTCCCGAGCGGGTTATCGGATTCTTTTCCCAGGATCCGCTGGTTATAAGCCAGGGTGCTGCCTACCTCAGGATAGCTGCTCTCTCCTTTCCTATAAGTGCGATTACCTCATCCTACGGCATGCAGTCAAGGGGTGTGGGACGCACGAAGATTCCGTTGCTTTCCAGTGCTTCAGCACTTGTTTTTAACTCAATATTCACATACCTTCTTATTTACGGAAAAATGGGAATGCCAAAGATGGGNATTGCAGGTGCAGCCCTGGCTACATTGGTAGCACGTGCTATTGAATGCGGACTGTTAGTGGGAATGATATATAAGAACAAGTTTGAACTGGCTGCAAGGTTCTCTGAATTCAGAGGTTATACGGCTCAATTCTTAAAACGTTTTGCAAAGTCTGTATCACCCGTTATTATCAATGAAGTGTTATGGGCGCTTGGAGTGACCGGATACACCTATTTTTACGGCAAATTGGGTACCGAGGCGGTGGCTACTGTCCAGATTCTTGACGTGGTCAGCAGCATATTCTTCTCATTGTTTGCTGGTATGGGTAACGCCTGCGGAGCCATTATCGGAAATCTGATAGGAGCTGGGGAGGACGAAAGGGCAAGGGTCTATGCGAAACGCTCAGTGGTTGTGGGAATGGGCCTTGGTGCTGTGACGGGAGGACTGATGGTGGCAATTACACCACTGTTCCTCAGCTTTTTCAACATCAGTGCCGAAACCATGGCCATCTGCAGAATTGCTGTAATGGTGTATGCAGCCTACAGCATTCCCAGGGTCATTAACGGTATTATGATTGTGGGTGTTTGCAGAGGCGGTGGCGACACGGTGTTTGCCATGTTTGTGGATGTGCTTGCCCCATGGCTGGTTGGGCTTCCCATGGCCTATCTGAGCGTGGAGGTGTTAGCTCTCCCGGTGTACCTTGTTATGGCCATGATATATCTGGAGGAATTGGTTAAGAGTATCTTTGGCATCATCCGGCTGGTTTCAAACAAATGGCTCCACAACCTGGTTCGGGATCTGCCTCAGGAAGATGCGCCTGTACCTATAGAAGGCGTATGATTACTGACGCTCAAGGGATAAATGACGATGAATATGGTGAAGCCCTGAAGTACCTTTCTGACCAGTTGTGATCTGCATAAAGCAGGATGTGCTATCTGATGAACATGGAGCATATATGACTCATTTTGGTACGAAAGCGGAAAACGCCCTGTAATGCCTAAGCAGTTGTTGGCTGATGAGCATAATGACTGGATTTCTATCCTTGAATTTCTTATTTATTTATTATATAATTAGAAAAAATAAACACGCGTTTATTGCACCTATGGTGGTCTGATGAAGAGCGAAGAAATAGCAAGGATAGCTGGAGTATCCAGAAGCACAGTTTCAAGAGTGATAAATAACTATCCCAATGTGCCTGAGAAGACGCGGGAACGGGTCATGAAGATTATCAGGGAATATCATTATGAGCCAAATCTGTCCGCCCGTGTTCTGGCTGGGAAAAGAACCAACACCATTGGGCTTTTTTTATATAGTATCTATGATATTAAGAGTCCCTATAGGATATATGGAAACAGCTTTTTTGCCCCCTTTGTGGATGCCTTTGTGGATATAGGCAACTCAATGGGATATTATATGCTGGTTCACACAATCTACAACCCCCAAGATTGCTGGCGTATCAGTCAGACCTTCTCCCAAAAACGGATAGACGGCGGCATTATTATAGGTACAGAGAAAAGTCGGGAGATAGAATCCATTCTGAGCAAATCCACTAATCCCCTTGTCGTTATGGATTACAACCCAGCGGAAATTGAAAAGACTATCGGTCCCAAATCAAAGATTGCCGTTATCAACTCTGATGACGAGAAAGGCATCAATTCAGCTGTGGATTATCTGGTTTCCCTGGGGCATCGCGAAATCGGCATGATCATGGGAAGGGCAACCACCTATTCGGGTCTTAAAAGGCGCGAATCCTTTATGAAAAGGCTTGAACATCATGGTTTAACCATGGATGTCCGTTATATGATAAAAGGAGATTTTACCGGGAAAACTGCGATACCGGAGATAGAAAATCTGATCAGCAGCCGTCAGCTGCCTACCGCCATGATAGCATCCAATGATGAAATGGCGCTGGCAACCATGGAGACTTTTAAGAGGCACGGCATAAGGGTACCGGAGGATGTATCCATTATAGGCTATGATAACGCTCCGGCCTCGGCTATTGTCAAACCCTCACTTACAACGGTGAGCATACCCTTCTTTGAAATAGCCCAAAAGTCCATGGACATGCTGTCTGACCTTATTGAGTCCGATAAACCCAGGTTTATGGTTTATAACAGCGATGTAGGATTGATAGTCCGTGAATCCTGCACCAGGAATAATTCATGAGGAGGTTGCTTTATGAAATTTGGCTATTTTGATGATATCAACAGAGAGTATGTCATCGAGACCCCAAAAACTCCCTATCCATGGATCAACTATCTTGGAAATGAAAGCTTTTTTGGCCTCATATCCAATACCTCAGGCGGTTACTGTTTTTACAGGGATGCCCGTCTGAGACGTGTGACCAGATACCGTTACAACAATATCCCCGTTGACAACGGCGGTCGCTACTTCTATATCAATGACGGTGGCGATGTCTGGACACCGGGTTGGATGCCNGTCAGAAAAGAGCTGGATGCCTATGAATGCAGGCACGGACTGGGATATACAAAGATACGTGGCGAAAGAAACGGAGTATCTGTGAGCCAGCTTTCTTTCATACCCTTAAAGTTTGACGGCGAAGTACACCAGCTTACCATTAAGAACAAAACCACGGCGGAAAAGAGCTTCAAGCTGTTCTCGTTTGTGGAATGGTGCCTGTGGAACGCATATGATGATATGACTAATTTTCAGCGAAATTTCTCAACCGGTGAAGTTGAAGTGGATGGTTCAGCCATCTACCACAAGACCGAGTACCGGGAACGCAGGAATCATTATGCCTTCTATTGGGCAAATACCCCTGTGGATGGCTTTGACACCGACCGTGAAGCCTTCATAGGTCTGTATAATGGGTTTGATTGTCCCAAGGCCGTTTTTGAAGGAAAACCAACAAATTCCATCGCCCATGGCTGGCAGCCTGTGGCATCCCATTACTTTGATCTCACTCTGAAAGCAGGAGAGGAGAAGACCATCATATTCGTTCTGGGCTATATTGAAAACCCGGATGAAGAGAAATGGGAGAGCCTCAATGTGATCAATAAGAAGCCGGCAAAAGCTATGCAGGAGCGCTTTAAAACCACTGAACAGGTTGATAAGGCCATGCAGGAACTTANGGCTTATTGGGATGAGCTTCTTTCTGTATATATCCTTGACAGCAAAGATGACAAGCTCAACAGAATGGTGAATATCTGGAACCCTTATCAGTGCATGGTTACCTTTAATATGTCCCGAAGCGCCTCATACTTTGAGTCGGGTATCGGTAGAGGAATGGGATTCCGTGATTCTAACCAGGATCTTCTTGGTTTTGTACACCAGATTCCGGAAAGAGCCCGGGAGAGAATACTGGACATTGCGGCAACTCAGTTTGAAGATGGTGGCTGCTATCACCAGTACCAGCCCCTCACCAAGAAGGGTAATAATGATATCGGCGGTGGATTCAATGACGATCCTCTATGGCTGATTCTGGGCACAGCAGCCTACATAAANGAAACCGGAGACTTTTCCATTCTGGACGAACAGGTTCCCTTTGACTCGGATCCCAACAACACGGCGACACTGTTGGAGCACCTGACCCGTTCCTTCTACCATGTTATCAACAATCTGGGACCTCATGGGCTGCCTCTCATAGGAAGGGCAGACTGGAATGACTGTCTGAACCTCAACTGTTTCTCCACCACTCCCGATGAGTCCTTCCAGACCTATGGCGATCCCGACGGCAGAGTTGCGGAATCGGTGTTCATTGCCGGAATGTTTGTATTCATCGGTCCGGAGTATTCAGCCCTGCTCAGGTATAAGGGGATGAATGAAGAAGCCGAAAAGGCCGATAAACTGATCGCTGAGATGAAAGAGAAGATATATGAGCATGGATATGATGGCGATTGGTTCTTAAGAGCCTACGATGCTTTCGGTCAGAAAGTAGGAAGTAAGGAGAACNAGGAAGGGCAGATCTTTATAGAGCCTCAGGGTATGTGCGTTATGGCCGGAATCGGTGTGGAGAACGGATATGCGTTGAAGGCGCTGGATTCAGTTAAAGAAAGGTTGGAAACACCATACGGCATCGTTTTAAACGATCCTCCATACTACAGCTATAACAAGAACCTGGGTGAAATAACCTCATATCCTCCGGGATACAAAGAAAATGCCGGTGTATTCTGCCACAACAATCCCTGGATCATATGCGCTGAAACAGTGGTAGGACGCGGTACCCGTGCCTTCGAGCTGTATAAGAAAATCACTCCATCCTATCTGCAGGATATAAGTGATCTCCACAAAACTGAGCCCTATGTGTATTCTCAGATGGTAGCGGGGAAGGCTGCAGCCCGTCCGGGCGAGGCCAAGAATTCCTGGCTGACGGGTACAGCAGCGTGGACATTTACCACCATATCTCAGTGGATTCTGGGAATCCAGCCCGATTATGAAGGGTTGAAGGTGGATCCCTGCATACCTGCCGAATGGGATGGCTTCTCTATCAGGCGCAAATTCAGGGGAGCCACCTACAATATCGAGATTTCCAATCCTGATCGTGTGGAGAAGGGAATCAAGTCCATCACCGTGGACGGCAAGAAGATTTCGGGCAACATCCTTCCCGTTTTCAACGACGGTGCAGAGCATGATGTTAAGGTAGTGTTGGGCTGAACATCTTCTAGATTTTGAAATTCTCCTAAAATTTGGGACACATAGGTGTCCGGGGCATGAAAGGAACCGCCGCAGGGCGGTTCCTTTATTAAAGTAAGGTGTAAGTATCTCCAACGCGTCATTGCGAGCGAAACGTAGTGGAGCGTGGCAATCCCTCCATCATGTCATTGCGAGCGTAGCGTGGCAATCTCCACACAGTCATTGCTAACGGAACGTAGTGGAGCGTGCCAATCTCTCCATCATGTCATTGCGAGCGTAGCGTGGCAATCTCAGAGTTGAGGGATATGCCTTGCTAAGTATGTATTATGCGAGTATAATAAAATATGAAATTTACGGAGGAAAACATGAACAGCTTGCGTAAATCATTCTATTTGAATACTATGCTTGCTTCCATGGCCGCTATCGTACATGATACAGCGGCTAATTGGCGTAGTATGCGAATAGAGTGTTAATTTATGTAAGCTATACCAGCTTGTTACTTAGTGCCGGGTATACTTACCCGGCTTTTACTATTGAATGATCCGGGTGTGTCAGAATCGGAGTTTCGGAAACAGGATGGACTTGAGGCTTACTCAGGTCCTTTTTATATGTAATTGTGTGATCTCAGAGATTGCTTCGTCGGCTTCGCCTCCTCGCAATGACATGCTAGAGGTGAGAGGCGAGAAGTGGGATGTACCTTTACACGTCATTGCGAGCGAAACGAAGTGGAGTGTGGCAATGACATGAAAGAAAAGCCCCTCGACGAGGGGATGTTGACACACACGGAAGTATCGGAGGAAGTGCAACATGAAAACTATAAGTGGCAACATAAAGAAAAACTATATATTCAAGTTTATGAGCTCAACANTCTTCGATGAAGCTATTTGGCTGTTGTATCTGGTTTCCAGGGGCATGAGCCTGGTTCAGATAGGCATACTGGAATCCATTTTCCATATCACCAGTATGCTTTGCGAGGTGCCCACAGGCTATATTGCCGATCGCTTTGGGAGAAAGACTTCCAGGATCATGGGCCGAGGGTTTGCCTTCATCGGATGCGTGATCATGATTTCAAGTCATAGCTTTGCATTCTTTGCTCTGGGTATCATCTTCTCGGCTCTATCCTACAACCTGGAATCCGGCGCTGGCGATGCCCTGGTCTATGATTCCATGATTGAGAGTGGACAGGAAGACAAGTATATGAAAGTCAAGGGCAGGCAGGAGATCTGCTTTCAATCCGCCAGACTGGTATCGCTGATTGGCGGTGGCCTGATCGCAACCTACAGCTACCTTCTGGCCTACCTACTCACAGCAGTCATCCATCTGGCGAGCTTCCTGTTCTCCTTCTCCTTCAAGGAACCTGAGGTTGGGAGGGTGGAGGTGCGCGTGAGTTTCTTCAGACNTATCCGTGATTCCTTGCAGGTGGTCTGGGAACATAAGGGGGTATTAAGATATATCTTCTATATAGAAGGCTTATCGCTATTCTGTACCACACTGTACTTTTATTTTCAGAACTTCCTGAAATCAAAGGGTTACACCGAGTTCCAGATTGGGCTGGTGCTTGCAGCCAGTGCGGTAGCAGGGCTTATAGCCTCATCCTTTGCCTACAGATTAGAAAAAAGGTTGGGAGAAAGAAAGCTTATATTGGTGGCCTCTCCCATTGCCATTCTATTGTTCGGCATGATTGCCCTTACTCATATGGAGGCCCTGGCCTTAATCCTGCTGTCAGCCATTGACACGATATTGTTTGTGGTGTTTTCGGATTATATCAACAAGCAGATACCTTCCCAGCAGCGTGCAACCATCCTGTCCTTTCAATCAATGTTCTTCAGCATCATGATGGTGGCCTTTTTCCCGGCTGTGGGAGCCATATCGCAATACATGGNCTTTAAGACTGCCTTTGCCTTCATTGCAGCCCTGGCGTTGATCCTTATGTCCCTTTCCACCGTCTTCATGCTGAGGGATAAAGGGGTTGAAAAGGGTTCTTTAAAAGGTGGATAATATAAGAAATAAATGATGAGGTAGTTTATATTGAAATATCAGAATGTCATTCCGGGTCGGTTTCTGTCCCGGGCCAACCGGTTTATTGCACAGTGCGAGATAGATGGTGCTATAGAGACTGTTCATGTGAAGAATACCGGTAGACTAAAGGAATTACTCGTTCCGGGAGCTCCAGTCTATCTGGAGCTCTCGGACAACCCAGCCCGGAAAACCCGTTATTCGCTGGTTGCAGTGGAAAAGGGCGAGAGGATTGTTAATATCGACAGCAACGCCCCGAATAAGGTTGCTGTGGAGTCGCTAAAAGAAGGTATTCTGCAGCTTCCGGGTATGCCCTACATTGATCTTATCAAAACAGAACACGGATATGGGAAGTCACGCTTTGATATATACCTTGAAGGGGGAGGGCAGAAGGCCCTTATGGAGATCAAAGGGGTCACGCTGGAGAAGGACGGGATAGCGATGTTTCCGGATGCCCCCACCCAGCGCGGGGTAAAGCATGTTCATGAGCTTATAGCAGCAAGGGAAGAAGGCTATATGGCTTACATCCTGTTTGTGATACAGATGAAGGATATTCGCTGTTTCATGCCCAATGACGAAACACATAGAGCCTTTGGCGATGCGTTAAGGCTTGCCGAAAAAAACGACGTCAAAATTCTTGCCTATGACTGCAATGTGGAGCACGATGGCTTTACAATTGCAGAACCCGTGAGGGTAGTGCTGTAATTTCTGCAGCCAGCTTGCTATGCTCTGAAGATACCGGTTAAGGAGTGATCCAGCTTGAAACTGGACANGATGCTGAGTATTATTACCATTCTGCTTCAGAAGGATAAGGTGACGGCGCCGGAATTGGCTGAAAAGTTTGAGGTCTCCCGAAGAACCTGAATCGCTATGAACAAGATAAACAGTTGTCAAGTTCATAATGGCAGAGTATGCCAAAAGCAAAGAATGGGGTTGAAATGGTATGGTTGAATCCAGATGCGGCTTGGTTTGCAGTGAATGTGAATACAAAAAGGAGCCTTATAACTGTGGGGGTTGTGTTGCCACAAACGGCAATCCCTTCTATGGTGAATGTAAGGTTGCGGCTTGCTGCCAGAGCAAGGGTTTTGGANACTGCGGGCGTTGTCATGATATGCCCTGCGAAANGCTGTATTTCTATTCCTACCTTGATAAGGAGCACGGGGACAACCCGCCGGGGGCAAGGATAGAAAAGCTGAAAAAGTGGCTGGAGAGGGGCTGAGGTAGCCGCTCCCGCTATCTTCTTTGCGCCAAGAAGGCCAATCTAGATATTTACAAAAAATGATATATGATGTATAGTGCTTTATAATTAGTTAATTTAGTAATTATAAAGGTGAGATGTAATGAAAAGAATTGTTGTTTTCCTAATCGCTCTTATGCTTTCATTTTCAATCATTAGTGCCAGTGCTAACAGTAATATCAACATTCTCTACGACTGCGAAAAGCTTGATGTTCAGACCGAGATCGTAAATTACAGAACCATGGTACCGTTTGAGGATATCTGCTCTGCTTTGGGGATAAAGGTGGTTCTTGATCCTCAAACATTTCAGATTACCGCAAGTAAGGATGACATCGAGCTTAAAATGACCCTTAACAATCCACAGATAACTATAAACGGGGTTCCAGGCTCCTTTGACAGCCCACCAACTGCTGTAAACAACAAAATATACGTACCAGCAGTACACCTGGCCCAAATATTCAATTTTGAAACTGTGTGGGATCCAGAAACGAATACTCTTCAAATAAACAACCCTCTTTATCCTGTTTCTGTTAATGGGAAATATGGTTTCATCAACAACAAAGGCGAGATAGTCATAAGTCCGCAATACGATGATATTCTCATGCTGCAAACCCAAGAGGGAATGGTAATGGGGTTCTATAACGGTTATGCCGCTGTCAAGGTAAAAGGCAAATGGGGATTCATCAACCATAAGAACGAATTTATCGCGGAACCGAAATATGATGAGGTTGATTTCTTTGAAGATAATCGCGCCGCAGTATACATTTTCGATGATAAAGCCAATGATTACCCCGGACTGAAATACCGGTATACGTATATCAGGCCTGATGGCAGTGAAATAACGGATTTCATTTTTAATAGGAATTATGGATTTAATAGAATGTTCAGTAGTGGAGCTGCAATAGTTCATTATAACGGACAGGACAGATTGATTGACCGTAATGGGAATTTCTTGCTGGGCGAAGACTATACTTTACACACAATATGCAGAGGGGGAATGATTGGAGCTTCCTGGACTGAAAATGGGAAAAGGGTCTCTGGATTTGCTTCGCTGGATGGGAAAAACAAAATCCGCCTTAACGGTGCTTCTCCTTTTAATGGGTTTATGAAAGACCGGGCATTAATTCAGCAGACTGTATATACAGATTTCGGATCCAAAAACAAGTTTGGAATGATAGACAGGACTGGAAAGGTTGTAGTTAAACCTACATGGGACTATATACTTTATTCCGACGACTTCAGTGATAATTACGCCGCTGTTGAACAGAGCTATCAATATGGATTCATAGATTTAAANGGTAATACNCTTATCCAACCGAAATACACGGCCGTAAAACTGTTTAACGAGGGATTGGCAGCCGTTAGCGTGGATGGTAAGTATGGATTTATCAATATTAAGGACGAAATGGTTATCAAGCCGGTCTATGATTATGCTGACTATTTCATGGAAGGGTATGCGCGGGTTAACATAGACACAAAATCGGCATACCGAAATAGCCCGAGCCAGCTTGGTGGTAAATGGGGATTTATTGACAAGGAAGGCAATCTGGTGATCGATACTGTTTACGATTACGTGGACCCGTTTTATAAGGGAATAGCAAGGGTGTATGTATATCAACCAGGCGGAGGCCTTGGCAGCGCAAAGATCGGCTATATTAACAAACAAGGAAAAGTAATATGGCAGCCGAGAAGATAAGAGGTAATAGGGAGATTGCCGCGCTGCGCTGCCGCTCCGCTCGCAATGACGGATGGGGAGTATGGCTGTATTCTCTTGACATGGACCTGGTATAAGTGTAGAATAAATGCTAAATAAATACATGCATATGGGAGCCGGCGAACCGGCTGAGAGGGGATTTTTGATCCCGACCATCGGAAACCTGATCTGGATAATACCAGCGTAGGGAATGCACAACGTAGTCTGGCAACCGCCTATGTTGGGCGGTTTTTCTTTTACATATCCCTGGCTAAAGACATTCCGGGCAAGGATTCTAGCACATGCCGGAAAACAATATCTTCCGGTCTTCCGACGGCGGTTTCAGCCAATCTCTCATTGAGCCGGGTCAACACAATCGACGGGTTGTGTGTTCGAAGGTTTCCCCGCATGAATTTCAAGATGGGATCCCAAAAATAATAGTTGGAGGAATGGGACATGCCAATAGTAAATGTCAGCCTTCAGGTGCTGCCAAGCGTGGCGCAGGAGAACATCTATCCTGTGGTGGACAAGGTTATTGAGCTTATTCGGGACAGCGGAGTGAAATACATAGTAGGACCTATGGAAACAACTATGGAGGGTGAATTCGACACGCTCATGGAGATTGTAAAGAAGGCTCAGACGTATGCTGCGAGGCAGGGGCAAGAAGAGTCATATCTGTAGTCAAAATCGATTATCGGCCGGAAGGTGTCACCATTGAAGAGAAGATCGGAAAATATCAAAAAGAAGCGTAAATCAGGGATAGACTGGCTCCCAATAGGGTTTTCCCTGTTGATCCTGGTTATCTGGCAAGTGGTTGTAGTTATACGTGACGTGCCGGAGTTCATCCTGCCATCTCCTGTAAGGGTCATTGAGGAACTCATAGGTTCATGGCAGATCTTGCTGGATCATACCCTTGTCACTGTCACCGAAGCGTTTTTGGGACTTCTGGCATCCATCGTGCTGGGATCGGTCATTGGCCTTGCCATGGGCTATTTTAAAACATTCAGAAGAATGGTCTATCCGTTGTTTGTGATCACTCAGACCGTTCCCCTGTTTGTTCTGGCACCCTTGTTCATACTCTGGTTCGGCTTTGGAATACTGCCGAAGATCATTGTGGTCTTCATGGTTTGCTTTTTCCCCATAGCTGTGACCTTTGCCCAGGGGCTCGTGAGGTCGGACAGCGGAATGGATGATCTTTTAAAGGTGATGGGTGCAAGTCGCTGGAAAATCTTCAGGATATCCCGTATACCACAGGCTCTCCCATACTTTTTCTCCGGCCTTAAGATTGCGGCAACATATGGTATTGTAGGTGCTGTTCTGGCCGAATGGGTGGGTGCGCAAAAAGGGCTTGGTGTCTTTATGACGAGAGCCATGAAGAGCTTCAGAACAGGTGCGCTTTTTGCTGATGTATTTATTATTGTTCTGCTCAGCCTCGTCCTGTACAAAATTGTGGAATGGGTTGAACAGATGGTTTGCAAAGACTTGTCAAATGGAGGGAATATCACATGAAAAAAAGTAAGATATATATTGCTGTGATAAGCTTACTGATAATGATGGTTATCTCAACTGGCTGCGGCGGGTCACAGAAGGTAACCTTTGTGCTGGACTGGACCCCCAACACCAACCACACCGGTGTGTATGTAGCATTGGAAAAGGGGTATTATGCGGAGGAAGGCCTTGATGTGGAGATCATACAGCCTTCGGATATGGGCGCTGATACCATGGTGGCCTCCGGAACTGCCCAGTTTGGGACCAGTTATCAGGAGAGCGTCACCTTTGCCCGCGCAGAAAATGTCCCTCTGGTTTCCATAGCTGCGGTTATCCAGCATAACACTTCTGGTTTCGGAGCGCTCAAAGAAAAAAATATCAAAGGCCCGGCAGATTTTGAAGGAAAGAAATACGGNGGCTGGGGATCGCCNATNGANGAAGCCACCATAAAATATCTGATGGAAAAGGCGGGAGCCGATCCCACAAAGGTGGANATCCTGTCCATAGGNACNGCCGATTTCTTTCAGGCCAGCAGCAGCGGTCAGATAGACTTTGCATGGGTNTTTGANGGCTGGGATGGAGTTGCTGCAAAAATCAGGGGCGTTGAGATGGATTATATTGATCTGGGTCAGACCGATCCTGTTTTTGACTACTACACACCAGTCATTGTAACCAGTGAGGATATGATACAAAAAAACAGCAAGATGGTTGAGGCTTTTATGAGGGCAACCATAAAGGGTTATGACTTTGCCATGGAGCATCCTGAGGAGGCGGCCGAAATATTTATTAAGGCTGTGCCCGAGGCTGATGCCGAGCTTATCAGGGAGAGCCAGAAATATCTTGCTGGCAAGTACCAGGACGATGCGCCCTACTGGGGTATGCAGAAAAAAGAGGTCTGGCAGCGTTACACCGACTGGCTTTTTGAAAATGGCTTCATCTCCGAATCCATTGATGTGGAGAAGGCCTTTACAAACAGGTTTGTGGAATAGGCAAGGAATGATATGGAACAAATTGTGGCTGATAACATCAATAAATACTATGGTATGCCATCGGAGAACAGCCGAAGATCCTATGAAAGGCTTAAAGTGCTGTCCGAGATAAGCTTCAGGGTGGAGAAGAATGAGTTTGTCTCCATCCTGGGGCCGAGCGGCTGCGGCAAAAGTACGCTACTTCGGCTGTTGGCAGGCCTTGACAGGGATTATGAGGGTTCCGTAAATGTGGACGGCACCGACCTTAGGGAGAAGAGGGTTCCTGTATGCTATATGCTTCAGAAGGATCATCTCATGCCCTGGCGAACCCTTATGGAGAATGTGCTGCTACCTGCCGAGATTGAGGGTGCCGATCTTAAAAAGGAAGCTGAGATCATAAGGCCAATGCTGAAGGAATTCGGCCTGGAAGAGTTTGAAAATTACAGACCCCATGCCCTGTCGGGGGGTATGCGCCAACGCGCAGCCCTTTTGAGAACCTATAGGATGAGGGGCGACATCATGCTTCTTGATGAGCCTTTCGGCGCGCTGGACGAGATTACGCGAATGCAGATGCAGGACTGGCTATTGGATGTATGGGGACGGCACAGGAAAACAGTGCTTTTTGTTACGCACAATATCGATGAGGCTGTCCTTTTGTCAGATAGGGTGCTTGTGATGAGTTCAAGGCCCGGAAGCATTGTTAAGGATATCAGGATAGGCTTTCCGCGACCAAGAAACCGTGATATGCTGCTAAGCAGCCAATTTCTCAGCTATAAGGGTGATATCCTTGCCTCCCTTGGCTGAGTACGGTATAAAGGGAGACTGATGGATTGTACACGAAAGGTTCTACCTTCAGTATTGTAACCTGGTCACGATACTGAAGCCTGTTCGATTTACAAAAGCAAGTCCCAAGTATATAATACTGTTGTAGGTATATAATGTATGTATGAAGGTGGTGAAAGTATGTATAATGGCGAGAATAACTATGGGCTCCGTACTTATGAAGAGCAGTACGATGCCATAAAGGGAATGAATACTTATATAGCCAAGGTCTTTGGCTGGATGTTCATAGGCCTTTTGCTGACTGCAGCAGTGGGGTTTTATGTGTCTGGTAATATAGATCTGGTTCTGGCCATTGCTACCAATCCAATTCTGTTGTTTGGACTTTTTATTGCCGAGATCGTAATGGTTATTGTATTATCGGCCCGCATAACAAAGCTGTCCTATGGAGCGGCTATTGGCTTGTTCCTGGCTTATGCGGCAATTAACGGACTTACCTTTTCAATTATATTCCTGGCCTATACCAGTGGGTCCATTGCCACAGCCTTTGGCACAACAGCAATCACCTTTGGTATTATGTGCGTTTATGGTTATTTCACCAGAGCCGACCTGACCCGGTTCAGAACCCTTCTTTTCATGGGTCTTATCGGTGTTTTGGTTCTGTCGGTTGTGAATATCTTCCTGGGAAGCAGCTCCATTGACTGGCTTATCAGCATCGTCAGCCTGTTTGTATTCCTGGGTCTTACAGCTTATGACATGCAAAGGCTGAAGGCATTTTACTTTGGTACCGAGGGCAATTCAGCCCTGCGAAACAACCTGGGTATAATCGGTGCATTAAGGCTGTATCTGGATTTTATCAACCTCTTCCTCACCATACTGAGGTTTGTAGGTGGCAGGAACAGCCGGTAATTAAGTGGTTGTAAAA
>JGI24709J26583_10001630_pt1 | contig 19004 bp, 20 predicted proteins | sample BioPla2DNA1_FD_26583 | JGI IMG/M metagenome (IMG submission 26583) | reverse complement strand
GGCTGCCGTGGTTGCCAATAAATCACAGCGTTCATTCTGAGGATGTCCGTCATGACCTCTAACCCATATATATTCAACCTTATGAGGCTCCATTGCTTTTAGAAGCCGCTTCCATAGGTCAACATTCTTCACAGGCTCGTTCTGTCCTCTCTTCCATCCCTTCTTAATCCAGCCATCAAGCCAATGCTCATTAAATGCCTTTACAAGATATTGCGAATCAGAATATAACGTAACATGGCAGGGCTTTGTCAGAGCTTCAAGCCCGACGATTGCTGCCATAAGTTCCATTCTGTTATTGGTGGTTTTTTTAAAACCGCCGCTATATTCCCTTACATGCATATTACCCTTTGAATCAATGTATTCAATTATTGTTCCATATCCGCCGGGACCTTCCGGATTTCCTCTGGCAGAACCGTCTGTGTATATATTTACTTTTGCAAGCATTAGTCCAGAACACTCCAATCTCCTGTTCTCATATATTCATCTACCGCTGCTTCAGCTTCTTCAATAATGTTCTTGGAATATCCCAGAAGGTTAAGAAGCTTAATAGCATTTTTTGATACCGCTCTTCCCTTGTGCAGCTTATAGTCAAAAAGAACCCGGTTATCCTCGATTCTTTCTCTAAAATGATAATTGGAATAATATTTTTCTAAGATATAAGTAAGCTCAATATCATGCGTAGCGGCAAAACAAAGGGCATTTTCTTTTGTTAATGAAGCCAGAATCCTTGATGATGCGGCTATTCTTTCCGGAGTATTGGTACCGCGAAGCACCTCATCTACAAAGCATAGTATGGGATATTTGCCCTTTGCATTGTCCAGTATACGTTTTAACGATTTGATTTCTACGATGAAATAGCTTTCCTTACTGATGATATTGTCCTTTAAAGCCATTGATGAATATATAACAAAAAAGTTTGCTTTACATTCCTCGCTGAGTGATGTATATATCGTTTGCGATAATATCTGATTTATTGCCAATGATTTTATGAATGTAGATTTACCCGATGCATTCGAACCGGTAATCAGCGTGCATGTATCCTCAGTAATGGAATTAGGTATCGGATTATCTATCAACGGATGATATACATTGGTAACTGACAGCATAGGACGGCTGTTATTATGATAAAGCTTTGGAACAGAATAATATTTAACCATATCTCTGAAGGATGCGGCAGCTATCATACTGTCCAGAAAGCCGGCTATTTTAAATATTCTTAACATTGCGTCTTTATTCTTCTTAAAGAAGCTTAACATTTTATTATATTTGATCAGATCATGATGAGTGATCATGCGGTAATAATCCATCATGGCATCAAGAATACTGCCGCTTACATTTCTTGCAACTACTATAGATGAACCCCTCTTATACTGCCTGAATAATTTCAGGTCGGAAGCCAAGCGTTTATTATACTTATCCAATTCCGGTACGGACAGTTTAAGCAGCTCTTCGATATTGTCGAGGAGTCTTAGCTGGAATGCTATTATAAGAATAAAATTATCAAAATTAGCCTTATATTTAAGATATGAAACAATGTTAAATACAATAAAAAACATTGTTAAACCAACACCTAAGGTCGGGTATACGAATATTAAAGCTAAAGATATTATGATACATAGAATCAAAAGATAATGCGGCAGGTTGCTTTTTGGTTCCTGCTTACTGAGCCTGTCGACATATTCAAAGGCAGATATTTTTCTAAGCTTACCAATCTTATGAAGCTTAGTTTGAATAAGTGTTCTTACATTTATATCAGACTGAAAAAATTCTATCAATCGGTTTCTTTCTTCAAGCTCTTCTGTTTCAAAGCATGGTTTACGAAGCAGTGCATACAGATATTCTTCTCCAAGCGAGCTTTGTGTATTATTGATTCTTCTGTATATCTCGTCCATATCTAGGTCGTTCCAGGTGATATCATCAACATCCATATAATCATTCTTCTGCGTAAGGTAAAAGGCTTTTATGGATTCCATTTTTTCAGATGTATATTCGGATTCGCAAGCAGTACCCCATTCTTCTTTTAAGCGATTTGTAATATACTTTTTTTGCTTATATTCACTTACAGTACTATAGATTACAAGTCCAAGGGTAACAACCAAAAAATAAAAAATAAAATCCATATGGGTTCTCCTAACTATTTATTCAAGTACACTTTATTATATATTTGCTGCGATTTTCAAACATTGGTGCTTCTCATAAATCACACTAATTATTGTATAATATCACAATTGGTTTGTCCAGTTAATATAAAGAGCCATAGTACTAAACTACGGCTCTAAAATATGCTTTATTCTAATCAATCTTTACTCTTATTAGTTGCTTACTGTCTTGCTTAATTCAGTTCGTTTATCAGTCATTAATGATTCTTACACATTTAACAGGTGTTCTGTAATATGCACTGGATATCTTTATACCGTCTCTTCTGTTACTTGCATGAATTATTTTGTTGTTGCCGATATAAATTGCTACATGGTTAATATATGATTTACTGCCGTAGAATATAAGGTCACCGGCTTTTAATTGTGATGTTGATATTGTTGTTCCTCTACTGGATTTAGCCTGTTCTCTTGATGTTCTTGGTAATGAGTAACCATACTCGGCAAATACCGCCTGCACAAATCCTGAACAATCCACACCCTTGTTGTTTATTAATCTGCTGCGTCCTGAGCCACCCCATACATATCGGTAGCCAAGGAACTTCTTAGCGTAGTTTACAATATTTGCTCTTTTACTGGATACGCCGGGGCCTAATGATAATTCTTCCAAAGTATATGCATGGGCAAGCTTATAGGATAAGTCCACATATTCCTTTGCAACATAACCGACTGTACCGGTCTCGGAATCATCCCCGTCTAAGCTGACCTTTACCCATTTGTTAATTTCTTCACCATAAGTTACAACCAGTGGATCAAGTACAAGAATTTCTTCTCCCGGTGCAATAGAGTCAATAATATTATCATCTTTAATGGAAGGATCTTTTCTGACACGAAGATTGCCGTTACCGTTAAATGTGGCTACATGGTTAGCAATCTCTAAGGCCAGCTTTGAAGCTTCCTGTCCTATGATAAGGTATTCACTCTTTACGTATCCTGTTACTTTACCGGATGTAATCTTAGTCCATCCGTTATTATCGGGCTCAAGAATCTCACATCCTGAATGTCTTGGCATCTTTCCGAGAATCTTACCATTCTCATCAGGCTCCTTACGAACTAAAAGATTCGTGGTTACATCAGCTATTCCAATGTTATAAAAGCCCGGAATAGGTGTATCGTAAGATGACATTGTAGAGATATCCGTATCTTCTGCTACAGGAGGTATATCTATTCCTGTTTTATCATAAATGAAACCTGCAACCGCATGTTCTGTAGCCATCGCAGGAGTAGAATTCGTAGAAAATAATAATACTCCGATAACACATATAAAGGAATACTTCAAATGCTTATAATTCATTTCGAAAGGTCCTCCGATTACTCTTGTATTACTCGATGAGGTCAATAATAATCCAAGTAATAATAAGTATTAACAAAAATGTTACATAAATATTAAATGTATTACGGGAATATTATAGCAAAGCGGTATATTTTTGTCAACAATATGTCAAAAAAATTTTGGTTTTCAGCACTATTAACAAAACGAGGTGCTATATTAGGACTAATTGCCCATAAACAAGCCGTCCGATACAAAAAACGCTGTAATAGACGGCTTAACAATTAAGATATTATTTAATACTTTTTTAAAAAATTATATTATAATGCAAATCAGACCACCGCTGCTGTCATTAATAATCTTTTGCATAGTTTCCTGAAGCTTAAGCTGACTGTCATCTGAAAGCTTATTAAGCTTACTGTTTATTCCGTCATCTACAAGCTGACGAATGGATTTTCCAAAGATATTCGTCTCCCAGATTCCTTCCTGATTATCCTTTGCATTCTCATTTATATAATTGATCAGATCCTTAGCCTGTTCTTCCGTACCAATTATGGGAGCAACTTCGGTCATTATTTCTGCCCTGATCATATGAATGGAAGGAGCACTTGCTTTAATCTTGACACCGTACTTGCTTCCGTGCTTCATAACTTCCGGCTCTTCTATACTGATTTCGTCTTTCATAGGTGAAACAATGCCGTATCCCTTGTTTCTTACCTGCATAACTGCTTGAGATACCATCTCGAATTCATTCTTCTTGGCAGCCAGCTCCCTAATCGTAGAAATCAGCTGATATTCACCTGTTATAGGTACTCCAATCATATCGCTCAGTATTTTGTAATAATACTCATCATCAAACTCTACATTTACTGTTACAGCACCGTTTTGCGTATCAACCTTTTCTACCTTAAAGCGTTTTACATATTCGCTGTCGGTACCTAAGTTGTCTGTGTTGACATCCTTTATTTGGCTGATGTTTTGGAACAATGCTTTTGCTGCTGAAATCAGATCCTTCTTTAACCAGTGGTCTGTCGGAAGCATTTCAGCCCATTTTGGCATATAAAAATTAAGTTCTGTAATCGGGAAAACAGACAGGATGTTTTCCATTATATGATGGATATCTTCTTTTTTCAGCTGTTCACAATTGACAGGCATAACGGTTACGTCAAATCTTTGTTCAATCTCTTCGGCAATTCTTAGAGTATCATTTGAATATGGCTTGCTGGTATTCAAAATCACTATAAAAGGCTTACCCAGACGTTTCAATTCCTCAATGGTTCTCTCTTCCGGTATCATAAAATTATTTCTTGGAATGTCTCCAAAGCTTCCATCAGTTGTGACAATAATACCTATCGTGGAATGGTCGTTAATCACTTTCTTTGTTCCAAGCTCCGCAGCCTGAGTAAATGGAATTTCATGATCAAACCATGGCGTTTTTACCATCCGTTCCTGATTGTTCTCGATATGACCTGAGGCACCATCCACCATATACCCGACACAATCAATGAGCCGTACATTTACTTTTGTTTCATTATTCAGTGAAATTTGAGCTGCTTCCTTAGGTATGAATTTTGGCTCGGTAGTCATTATTGTTTTACCGGCTGCAGCCTGAGGAAGTTCATCTACTGCCCTCTCTCTGCTATGGACATCCTGAATTTCCGGTATTACCAAGAGATCCATGAATCTCTTAATAAAGGTAGATTTTCCTGTTCTGACCGGCCCTACCACACCTATGTATATTTCACCGCCTGTCCTAGCTTGAATATCATTATAAATATCAAACTGCCCTAACATATGTCAACCTCCTATTGGTTATAGTTAAAGATATGCTGGGCAGTAAAAATCTATGATATTAAATGGTGCCTTAAATGGTGTCTGTCACCATTACAGTGTTACATCATTTAAATGGTGTCTGTCACCATTAACCGTCCGAATTTATTCAAAGGATATATTCGGAATACAGCTTTACCTTCTATATGACTTATATCAACCAAACCAAAGGATCTGCTGTCCATACTGTGTTCGCGGTTATCTCCCATTACAAAAACCTGATTATCACCTACAGTAACAGGCAGCCGGAAATCAGCCTGCATGGTAATTCCTTTGACATAAGGCTCCTCCAGCAGTTCACCATTCAGGTAGACATGCCCGTCAATTATATCAATAACATCACCCGGTATGCCAATCACCCTTTTAACGAGTCTGTCCCTGCTTTCATCCTCATCTTTTTTGAATGGATTAATAATTTTAAGTGAATATAAAAATTCCCGGGCAAAGGAACCTATTTCTCTGCTTTGATAAAAAACAATAATATCTCCCTTTTTGGGAAGTTTATTCTTATAAGCCAAGCGGTTAATAATCAGTGTTTGACCCTCAAACAAAGTGTCTTGCATAGAAACCTCTTTAACAGTAGCCAAAGCAAATAATTGGCTGTTAATCAGTGTAGATAATAACAAAGCAATAACAATAATGATAAGCCAGCTTAGAATTTCTTTTAAGATATTGACCCATTTATTCATGAATATATCCTCTCTTGTTGACAGACACCATTACAGAATTGTAACATCGTTAACATTTTTGTAATGGTGCCTGTCACTGTTACAGAATTGTTACATCATTTAATATTTTTGTAATGGTGCCTGTCACCATTAATTCCATTCCAGTGTACTGTATTCCTTACGCTTGTCCCGTACAAGTAAGTCTGCAACGGCATCTTCCGGCGATTTGCCTTCGAATAATACAAGGTTAATCTGTTCTACGATTGGCATTTCTACATTGTATTTTTTTGCAAGGGTAAGGGCGGCTTTTGCGGTGTTGACTCCTTCAATCGCCTGATTGACTTTCTTTGCGACCTCTTCCATTGAATATCCTTTACCGATTAAGAATCCGGCATTCCTGTTACGGCTGTGCTTACTTGTGCAAGTAACGAATAAATCACCCATTCCTGATAAGCCTGAGAAGGTTTCCATATATCCGCCCATAGCCATGCCTAGTCTGCTGATTTCAGCCATACCACGGGTCATAAGGGCTGCCTTCGTATTATCACCAAGACCAAGTCCGTCAATTACACCTGCGGCAAGAGCTATGACATTCTTTAAGGATCCTCCCAGTTCAATACCTATTATGTCGGGGCTTGTATAGACTCTGAACACCTCATTCATGAATACATCCTGGATATATTGTGCTGTCTTCTTGCAGGATGAACCCACAACAATTGTTGTTGGAATTCTGCGGCTTACTTCCTCTGCATGGCTTGGTCCGGACATGACAGTAACCTCAGCCTGAGGAATCTCTTCTTTGATAACATCTGCCAGAGTAAGCAATGTTCCATTTTCCAACCCCTTTGACACATTAACTATAATCTGTCCTTCTTTTATAAATGGAGACGCTTCCTTTGCAGTCACCCGGATATATGGCGATGCCACAGCCATTACTATTATATCCTTATCGGAACATGCTTCCTTAAGATCAAGTGTTATCTTAATTTGATTCGGAAGCTTTGCTCCCGGAAGATTCTTAATATTGTCTCTTGACTCATCCAAATCCTTTGCTTCTTTTTCAAGCTTTGACCACATGGTAACCTCATGACCATTGTCTGAAAGAAGGATTGCTATTGCGGTTCCCCATGTTCCGGCACCAAGTATCCCGATTTTATTCATGAAATACCTCCTTAATTGTCTATTCGTACTCTTTGTCCAAGTTTATTCTCAGTTCCATTAAGTAAACGCTTAATGTTGGATTTGTGCTTTATAAATGCCAATGCAGTATATGCCAATGCTACAAAAAGCATATGTAAATCACCGGGATTGCGTATAGCTATCCAGGTAGGAAACATAATCGCTATTAATAAAGAACCTACAGATACATACCGTGTTACCGCAACCGATAAAACAAATATAGGAAGTCCAAAGGGAACTATCAAAGGATCAATTGCCACTATGGCTCCTGCTGTAGCTGCTATACCTTTACCGCCTTTAAATTTTAACCATACCGGGAAATTGTGCCCCAAAACCACACCCAGACCGGTATAAAGTGATAAGAGCATTACATATTCAAAATCGGCAAAGAATACAAATCTTACTAAAATAACAGCTATAACAGCCTTAAGCATATCGCCGAGAAGAGTAAGGATTCCGGCTTTTGCACCCAATGTCCGAAGTGCATTTGTTGTACCTGAGCTTTTGCTTCCATATTGTCTTATATCAATTTTTTTCATTTTTCCGATAAAAAAACCGGTAGAGAAACAGCCAAATATATAACCAAATAAAATGCATTTTATTATAGAAATAACCATCATATTCAGTTCCCCTTTCGCTCACGAATTAAGAATCTTAAGGAAGTCCCGGCAAATCCAAAGGCTTCACGTATTTTATTCTCAATATATCTTGTGTATGAAAAATGAATAAGCTTCTTATCATTCACGAATATTACGAATGTCGGAGGTTTAACTGATACTTGAGTAATATAGTATAGCTTCAGTTGCCTTCCTTTATCTGATGGCGGTTGTTGAAGTGCTGTGGCTTCAGCTAAAATTTCATTCAATACACCCGTTGATATTCTAAGATTTTGGTTTTGAATGACCACTTCTATGATATCAAACAGTTTATTGAGCCTTTGACCTGTCTCTGCTGATATAAATATTATTTCTGCATATGCTGCAAATGAAAGAACAGTTCTTATATCATTTGTATATTTGTTTACTGTTTTATTATCCTTCTTGATCAGATCCCATTTGTTGACGGCTATAACAATGCCCTTGCCCCTATCATGGGCTATTCCTGCGATTTTGGCATCCTGCTCCGTAACCCCTTCTGTAGCATCTATGACAAGTACTACCACATCGGAACGTTCTATGGCTGCTACGGTGCGGACAATACTGAAGCGCTCCAAGTTTTCTTTGATTTTGCTTTTCCTTCTCAGTCCGGCAGTATCTATAAATATATATTCCTTTTTGTTTCTTCGGATCGGTGTATCTATAGCATCTCTTGTAGTTCCTGCAATGTCTGATACAATTACACGGTTTTCACCTACAATCTTGTTGACGATGGACGATTTGCCCACATTCGGCTTACCTACTATAGCGATTCTGGGACGGTCATCTTCCGCATCCGAATCGGATGTGTTGTCAAAATGCTTTACAACCTCATCAAGCATATCACCGAAGCCAAGCTTTGAAGCTGCCGATATAGGATGTGGATCTCCTATTCCAAGATTATAGAATTCATAAACATCAGGCATCAGCTTATCAAAATTATCCACCTTATTTACTACCAATACGATGGGCTTGTTGCTTCTCCTAAGCATATCAGCCACTTTAGAATCTGCATCTACGAGTCCTTGACGGACATCAACAAGAAATATTATTACATCTGCGGTATCTATGGCGATTTCCGCCTGCTCGCGCATATAGGTAAGCATTTCATCCTTGCTGTCCGGTTCAATTCCTCCTGTATCTATTAACGTAAATTGTGTATTTAACCATGTAACATCAGCATATATTCTGTCTCTGGTTACACCGGGAATATCGTCAACAATGGATATCCGCTCACCCGCCAAAGCATTAAATAACGTGGATTTTCCAACATTAGGCCTGCCGATAATGGCTACAATTGTTTTCTTCATGTTTTCTCCTTGCTCTGTACATGTAATTTTCGTTATGCATTTTACATGCATAAGCTTCAAATATTAAATCTATTATAGAAACTAAATATTTAATACAGCATCTAGGAAAGACTTTCCATCTGATTTTACAACACGTATTCCTGTTTGTAAAGCCTTTTCAATGTCATGGATTGTGATATCATCAAGCAGTGTGGTCTCTCCGTGACGAAGAAGAACTTCAGGCAGCAGCAGGCAGCTGCCGAGATTTTTGCCTTTTAACTGCTTTATAATATCAGCACCGGTCAACAGTCCGGTAACTGTAATATTCCTTCCAAAGAAATCATTTTCTATTGTATAAATATGAAGCTTTATATTAGGGAATTTGCCCATAATTTTATCTGCCATCTGCATGATAAACGGACCGGCAAGAACACCTGTAGCTATGGATAATTCTTTCTCTCTGTCATCACCTGTAAGCTCATCAAAACAGTTGCAGAACTCATCTGTAAATGACCTGAGAAGTCCGACTCCGTTCTCAATCTGAGGATATCCCTCATAAGAATCTTCATCAGGAATCGGAAGATCGGCTTTGATGTACCATTCATCAGCACAATAGATGAATCTTGTCCGATAATTGTTAAGAAAAACATTCTGCCAGCGATGAACGGTATCTATAACTTCAGCCGCATCTTCTTTTGAAAATGGCTCAAGCGGTGTCAGTTTATCCCGAAATTTTGTTAATCCTACAGGTACAACCGATACACTTTTCATTTCAGGTAAAAATGTAGCCAAATCATGTATGGTTTTCTCAAGCTCCTGCTTATCATTCCACCCTTTACACAGTACAATCTGACCGTTAAGGGTAATTCCGGCTTCCTTAAGCTTATACATCTTAGAAAGAGAGCTTCCTGCAAAACGGTTATTAAGCATCCTGCATCTAAGCTCTTCATTGGTAGTATGGATTGAAATATTTATAGGTGACAGCTTATAAAATATAATCCTGTCAACTTCCTCATCACTAAGATTTGTCAGTGTAATATAATTTCCCTGCAGAAATGATAATCTGGCATCATCATCCTTAAAATATAAGGTTTCCCGCATATTCGGAGGCATTTGGTCTATGAAGCAGAATATGCATTTGTTCCGGCAGGAATTATATGAATCCATAAGCCCTTCTTCAAATATTATGCCAAGATCATCATCATAATCCTTTTCGATATCAAACTCCCACTCTTCGCCGTCAGGCTTTCTTATCAATACGGTAATATTATCATCTTTAATCAGATAATGATAATCAAGAACATCTTTTATATTTGTATTATTAATCGATATTAGCTCATCGCCGCAGGCGATACCAAGCTCATCTGCAATGCTTCCCGGTTCAACATCTTTAACAATATGTGATTTATTCTTCATAAATATCTCCGTTCTACTAAAATAGTATTTTTAATTATTTTACAGCTTCAGTGTCTTTAATGGCAAGAAATGCTGCAAGACTGCCGCGCTTTCCGCCGGTTTTTCTGTGGGAGAACAAAAGCTCATGATTACAGGATGTACATACCTTACTGATATGTATATGCTCATCTGACAGACCCGCATCAAGAAGCACTCTGCGGTTAGCCTCCCAGAGATTTAGCTGATATCTGCCTTTATCGTTTTTTAAAAGGATAGCTGATATATTATCAGAAAAAACATACATAAACTTAACAGCCACTTCCTCTCCCACCTCATAGCAGTCCGCACATATAGACGGACCTATAACAGCAATAATATCCTTAGGGTTGCTGTTAAAAGCACAGACCATCTCATCAATTGTAATCTGTCCAATCCTTCCGACAGTTCCCTTCCATCCGCTGTGAGATAGACCGATTGCTTTCTTAACCGGATCCACAAAGAATAAAGGAACACAATCGGCATATTTTGTAACCAGCGTTACATTCGGCGTATTTGTTATCAGTCCGTCAATTTCCTTATAGTCTCTTGGTACGGTAAAGCCTTTTCCTCTGTCATTATTATTCACCAAACGGACAACGGTTTTATGAACCTGATCCGATATAACCAGAGAATCGGGTTCTACACCTATACTCTCAGTAATACGTATAAAGTTCTCTTTTATATTGTCGAAACTGTCATGATAAACAGATGAACCTGATCCAAGATTTAAAGAAGAAAACATTCCCGTACTGACACCGCCAAGTCGGGTTGAGAATCCATGAGCAATAAAGGGAATATCAATTAAAGGTGTAAATTCCAGGTATGGTACTCTGCCTGAATTATTTAATCTTGTATTATTACTGTCATTTAACAACATAATGCTTACCCTTCTATCATATACCTTCGAATGCATTTTTTATAAGTGTGTATTCCTTGTCTAATATAACTACCATATCAAAACGACACGGAGTGTCTGTAGAAAGCTTATGATAATTCAAATAGCTTAAAGCCGTTCGCACAATCCTTCTTCTTTTTCGGTTATCAACTGCTTCAGAGGGAAATCCGTATCCACTGCTTGAGCGGTACTTAACCTCAATAAAGCATAAATACCCGTCTGACTCTCCTATTATATCAATTTCACCCATTTTACAGCGAAAATTCTTTTCCAGTATATTATATCCCTGCTCCAATAAAAATTTGGCAGCATTGTGTTCATACCTTGAGCCGACCTCTCTTTTGTTCAAACTTATTCATCCTTTAATATCGTATTTTTTCTTTTATTTTATCCATTCTGTCCACAAAAACAAGAATTTCTGCTACAATCTCATACAGCTCAGGAGGAATATAAGAGCCTAATTCCAGCTTTGATAATGTGTTTGCCAGTTCTTCATCCTTATGTATTGGGATATCAGCTTCATTAGCCCTTTCTATTATTCTTTCAGCCACATGTCCTTTTCCGGCAGCAATAATCTTTGGTGCTGTATCTTCAGGAGCATAAGACAGAGCTACTGCCGTTTTCTTTTTATTTATATTGTTTTCATTTCCGGTTACAGAATCATACCTATTCATAGTATTCCTCCGATATCTATGATTATCATACAACTGTAGAATCATATATATTGAGATTATGAGATTAGCTTATGTAATTCTTAATAAAACTCATGCGATGTATAGGTGTCGGTCCAAGTCTTTTTATGGCATTTATATGCTGCTTTGAGCCATATCCTTTATTATCGGCAAATCCATAGCCCGGAAACACCTTGTCATAGGCAACCATCAGTCTGTCTCTGGTAACCTTTGCAAGTATGCTTGCAGCGGCTATTGAATAGCTTTTGGCATCTCCTTTGATGATAGAAACCTGACGAACAGACAGATTCGGTATGGTTACAGCATCAGTTAATAAAATATCAGGTTTTATGTTCAGATTATTAACTGCCTGCTTCATTGCTTCAAAGGTTGCCTGAAGTATGTTGATTTCGTCTATTCTGTTTGGCGGAATGCTGCCGATGCCGTATGAAATGGCATGTTCTAAGATTTGGTCATAAAGCTCTTCACGTTTTTTTTCGGTAAGCTTTTTAGAATCATTTATATATAAAATGTTACAATCCTTAGGTAAGATAACCGCTCCGGCTATAACAGGACCCGCAAACGGACCCCTGCCCACTTCATCTATACCGCATATATATGTGCAATCCTTATATTTGCGTTCAATTGACTTCATCTTATCTATACGTTTAAGCTCGTTTTTATATTCTGTCAGCTTTGATTGGTATTGACGACAGATATTAATTACACCGCTTCTTTCATCAGATTGATACCTTTCAAGTAATGCAGGTATTCCGGTTATTTTAGCTGACATGAATTCCAGCTTTATTTCTGATATTTTTTTATCGGTTCTTTCATCATGACTGTTCAAAAATATACACTTCCTTGTCGTTTTGTCATTTGCTTTAGATATGTTATGTCTCAGGAAATTCCAAGGTTATTCTTCCTAATCTGACATTTCTGAAATCATCAAGCAATATTCCTGCCGCTCTGTCAATGTCCGGCTCNCCGCCTTTCATAAGACAAGAGCGTTTTAGTGCAATCTGTGCTAAAGTGCTTACGCAGTCTTTTGGTTCATTTAAGTCTTCCGGAATTTCAATTTCATATCTGTTTTTTATGGCGTCAGGATAATATTTATTAAGAAACAGGATTAATTCGAGAGAAAGCTCAGTCATATGAATGATATCATCGTTAATTGAGCCAATAAAAGCAAGCTTCATACCTGCAGAAGGATCTTCAAATTTTGGCCATAATATGCCGGGGGTATCAAGAAGCTCAATTTTACTGCTAAGTCTAATCCACTGCTTACCCTTTGTTACACCGGGTTTATTGCCGGTTCTGGCAGATGCCTTACCGACAAAGCTGTTAATAAAGGTTGATTTACCGACATTAGGTATACCTGCCACCATTGCACGCACCGGTCTGTTAATTATTCCGCGTTTTCTGTCTCTTTCAATTTTCGCTTCACAAGCTTTATATACAATATCCTTTACCTGCTTAACACCATGACCGTTTTTGGAATTGATTAATGCTGTATGATATCCTTTTTCTTCAAAATAGCTTTTCCACATGTCATTATATTTCTGATCTGCCATATCATATTTGTTGAGTAAAAGCACTCTGGATTTATTGGCTGCCAAAGCGTCAATATCCGGATTCTTACTCGAAAGAGGAATTCTTGCATCAACCAATTCTATAACTACATCTATAAGCTTAATGTTTTCCTGCATCATACGTTTAGCCTTAGCCATATGACCGGGATACCATTGTACGTTCATATTAATTCTCCATTTCTGTTTACATAATTATTTTATGTCATAATTTATTATTCTTCATCAGTTTCGTTAATTTCTTTAAGGTTCAGTTTGCTGATAAAATTAAACGGTGATAAACGGATAACTGCTTTTCCGATAATCTCATCTCTTGTAATATTTCCTATACTTGCAAATCTGCTGTCCTCACTGCTGTTTCGATTGTCACCAAGTACAAAGTATTCATTATCTTCCAAAACCAGTTCCTCGGCTGCCAATCCGTAATTAATCATTTCATCTACATTTACTATATCTTCCATGATCTCTCCATTAATATATATGTTTCCATCCTTAATAAGTACAGTCTCCCCAGGAAGACCGATAATACGTTTTATATTATAGAAGCTGTGTTCACCACCGCCCTGCTTAAATACTATAACATCAAAACGTTTTGGATCAGATACTCTATATGAGAATTTATTGATAATTATGGGCTCGTCAGCATAAAGTGTATTCTCCATAGAGCTGCCGATTACATTGGTCTTCTCAATACAATAATATACAATAAAGTATGCCAAGAAGATGACTGCGGCAATCTGTGCAGCCCATATAAATATCTCAATACCGATTTTTNTCAAAGTAGGCTTTTTGCTTTCACGCTCAAAGTTAAGATACAAAGGAATACACCCTTTCACATATAAAATGTGTTAATTATATTTGATTAATCTGCCTGCAGATGACGCAGATCAATAATTTATGATTAATAATATATTATTATACAATAAAGCAGTCAGAGGTATTGATCTGCTGTGATTATGATAACATAGTTTTGGTGTTTAGAACACTCTTTTTATTTCAATTTCCATGAAACGCGGATAAAAAAACAGGGCAAAAAGGACACCGGCATAGCCTTACACCGGTGTCCCTCATAATAATTTTCAAGTATTTTCTGCAATTATCTAAGTAATTCCTTAACCTTGGCTTTCTTACCAACTCTGTCACGCAGATAGAACAGCTTAGCTCTTCTAACCTTACCGCGTCTGATAACTTCGATTCTGTCAATGCTGGGGCTGTGCAGCGGCCAAGTCTTTTCAACTCCTACAGCACCTGATCTTTTTCTTACGGTAAAAGTTTCTCTGACACCGCCGTTTTGTCTCTTAATTACAGTGCCTTCAAAAACCTGTAATCTTTCACGGTTGCCTTCTTTTACCTTTGCATATACTTTAACTGTATCACCAACATTAAAGTCATTTACATCAGTTCTCAACTGTTCCGCTTCGATTTCTCTAATAATATCATTCATTGCTGTGACCTCCTATTAATTTAGATGTTCATAATACTATAAAGTATAAGAGGACCATCCGTCTCACAATATGTTACTTTACCATATAAATATATATAAAGCAAGTGCTTTTTTTATTTTATTTATATTTATTTACAACCAATTAATTATTATAAATATTCAGCTAATACGAATCATGAATACACATCAAAATTCTTCTGGAATATCAATCGGGTCAGATATTCCCGCTCTTCTTCTGTAAGAACTGCATTTTCCAAAAGATCCGGTCTTCTTTCATAGGTACGTGCTATAGCTTGCTGCCTTCGGAATTCTTCTATCTTGGCATGGTGACCGGATAATAATACCTCAGGAACTCTTCGTCCCATAAACATCTCAGGACGGGTATATTGAGGATATTCTAACAGATTATCTTTAAATGATTCGAATTCAGCCGAAGCCTCATTACTCAGTACACCGGGGATTAACCTTGCTATAGCATCAATCATGACCATAGCAGGCAGCTCGCCCCCTGTAAGGATATAATCTCCTATGGATATATTATCGGTAACTATCATTTCAAGTACTCTCTCGTCTATTCCTTCATAATGACCGCAGAGGAATATCAAATCTTCCTCCTGAGACAGCTCATAAGCCATATTCTGATTAAAAACATGACCTTGAGGAGTCACATAGATTACCCGTGGTTTTTTATATAAGCTCTGATCTTCTTTGGACAGCTTAATATGATTGACCAAATAGCCATAAGCCTTGTATACAGGCTCTGCCTGTATAATCATACCTGCTCCGCCGCCATAAGGGTAATCATCGACCCGTTTATGCTTGTCATCAGAAAAGTCTCTTATGTTCACCGTATTTAATGTAATAAGCCCGCTTTCTATTGCCCTTCCGGTTATACTTGTATTTATGCATGTCTCAATCATTTCAGGAAATAAAGTCAGTACATGAAAATTCATTCATCTCACCGTACCTTTCATAAGGTTATTTCATGTAATAATAATTGCGTCATATTACTTACATGAAAAATCTCCGCAAGGATTATCTTTTTTATATATCATACTTGAATTGTCTATAATAATCCATCCATTAAATGAACGATAATCTTTTTATTTGCAGTATCAACATCCAGTATACACTCTTTAATGGCAGGAAGAAGAAGTTCCCTGTTATCTGAAGTCTTAACAACGTAAACATCGTTAGCTGATGAAGTCAGAACTTCAGTTACAATCCCAAGCTTAGTTCCGTCCTCGGAATAAACCTCCGAATCGATAAGATCAAAGATGAAATACTCATCCTCGTTTAACTTAATAGCCTCATCTTTTGGTATCAAAAGGTCCTTGCCTTTGTATTTTTCAATATCATTTATATCATTTATATCTTTAAATTTCAGAATAATAAGCTGTTTATAATATCTTACCTGCTCAATTCTTAAAGGTTTGTATTCTTTACCAAGATCCAAATACACCCGATCCAGATATTCAAATCTGTTAATATCATCGGTGGTTGGATACACCTTTACCTCTCCTTTTATACCGTGTGTAGATGTAATTACACCTACTCTAATATAATCATCCATTGACTTACCTCATCAAATAAAAATCATATATAAAATAATATAAGCTAACATATAAAACAGAACAAGTTTTTTAATACGAGTAAACAGGCTGTTATAAATGTATTTTATAACAGCCTTGTTAATCTGTCTGAATACAGAACATAGGTATAAGTATTGAGAAAAAATATCATCTGCAAATATTACTGCATAATCTCTACTATTACCTTCTTATCATCCTTAGTTGCGGCTGCTTTAACTACGGTACGGATAGATTTGGCGATACGGCCCTGTTTTCCAATTACCTTGCCCATATCTTCTGCCGCCACCTTAAGTATAACTGTGATNGACTTATCATTCTCTTTCTCCGTTACAACAACCTCATCAGGATGATCTACGAGTGATTTGGCAATTACTTCAACTAATTCCTTCATAATCAACCTCCATGCTGTTTATCAACAGCCAAACAAAACCTACTTACATTATACCTGCGTTCTTAAATATTTTGCTTACGGTATCTGTAGGTTGAGCACCATTTGCCAACCATTTCTTTGCTGCTTCCTCATTCACATTGAAAGCACTGGGATTCTGTGTAGGATCATAGGTACCGATTTCCTCGATAAATCTTCCGTCTCTTGGTGATCTGGAATCAGCAACAACAATTCTATAGAAAGGAGCCTTCTTTTGTCCCATTCTCTTTAATCTGATCTTTACTGCCATGTCTTCACCTCCTTAATTCGTGTATATATTGAAATGTTAGGCTTATAAGCCAAAGGGCAGCTTAAACTTTCCAAGCTTACCTCCTTTACCCATCATGCCTGACATCTGCTTCATCATCTTCTTCATCTGTTCAAACTGTTTTATAAGGGCATTTACTTCGGATATATCGACACCTGCTCCGGCTGCTATTCTTTTTCTGCGGGAAAGATTAATAATATCAGGATTGGAGCGTTCCTTCTTTGTCATAGAATATATTATCGCTTCTGTTCTTCCAATTGCGCTTTCATCGATTTCAACATCCTTTAATTTCCTGCCCATTCCGGGAATCATACTCAGTAAATCTGATATACCGCCCATTTTTTTCAATTGATGCATCTGCTCAAGAAAATCATTGAAATCAAATTCTGCTTTTTTAATTTTTCTTTCCATCTCACGGGCTTTATTCTCATCGAATTCTGCCTGAGCTTTATCAATAAGGGTAAGTATGTCTCCCATACCGAGAATTCTTGATGCCATACGGTCCGGATAAAATGGTTCCAAATCTGAAAGCTTTTCACCCATGCCTGCATATAATATAGGTCTTCCCGTGACAGCACGGATCGATAATGCCGCACCGCCTCTGGTATCACCGTCAAGCTTTGTAAGAATGACTCCATCTATTCCAAGCTTTTCGTTAAAGCTTTCTGACACATTAACCGCATCCTGTCCGGTCATAGCATCAACTACCAATATAGTCCGGTGTATATTAAGATTAGTTTTAATCTCCTTCAGCTCACCCATCATATCTTCATCTACATGAAGTCTTCCTGCGGTATCAAGTATAACTACATTAAAGCCGTTTTTTTCAGCATGCTCTATGGAAGCTTTAGCTATATTTAAAGGCTTGTGCTTATCCCCCATGGAGAATACGCTTACGCCCTGTTTATCTGCGTTAATCTGAAGCTGTTCAATGGCTGCAGGTCTGTATATATCACATGCTGTAAGCAGAGGCTTTCTTCCTTTGGATTTTAACTTTCCTGCAAGCTTTGCTGCCGTAGTAGTCTTACCTGCACCCTGTAGACCGCACATCATAATTACTGTTATATTATTTGGAGGAAGCAGCTCAAGCTCTACAGCTGTAGAACCAAGTAAATTCACCATTTCCTCGTTAACAATCTTAATAACGGTCTGACCGGGAGTCAGGCTGTTTAAAACCTCCTGTCCTACAGCTCTTTCCTGAACTGCATTAATAAAATTTTTTACAACCCGAAAGTTAACATCTGCTTCAAGAAGTGCCAGCTTAACCTCTCTAAGAGCGGCTTTTACATCTGCTTCTGTAAGACGGCCTTTTCCCTTTAAGCTTTTAAAAATATTCTGAAGCTTTTCTGTTAGATTATCAAATGCCATATTATAGCTCCTTTAATATATCATCTGCCAATGTTTCAATATTCTTTATTGCATCAATATCAGCAAGTTTTACAGCATCCAAACACAACTCTTTTATATTGTTAAGCTTATGTTTAATGGAAGAAAATTTTTTTACAAGTGACAGTTTTTCTTCATAATCCTTAAGCTCCTGAGTGCATCTCTTTACCATGTCGTGAACTCCTTGACGGCTTATATTCAATTCGTCAGCAATCTCACTTAAGGATAGATCATTTAGTATATAATCCTCGAATATACGCTTCTTATGTTC
>JGI24709J26583_10001626_pt1 | contig 19026 bp, 19 predicted proteins | sample BioPla2DNA1_FD_26583 | JGI IMG/M metagenome (IMG submission 26583) | reverse complement strand
TCTTTCACTGCCGGTTCTGGCATTTCTTCAGCTTCTTCGGGTTCAGCTTCCGCGATAACCTCGACTTCAGCTTCCTCGGCGTCCATGAGATCAGGCTCAAGCTCAAGTTCTGCCTCTTCGAGCTCCAAGCCCTCTTCCGGCAGCTCTGGTTCTCTGATGAACTGTTCATACAAGCCGAGCTCATCTGCTTGCGTTTCGCTCTTAATGTCGATCCTCCAGCCCGTGAGGCGCGCGGCAAGGCGGGCATTCTGCCCTTCTTTGCCGATGGCCAGGGAGAGTTGATCATCGGGAACCACTGTATGAGCCACCTTTTCATCCTCATCGGTAACCACATAAAGCACCTTCGCGGGGCTGAGGGCGTTTTTCACGAACTCGCTCAGATCCCGTTCCCACTGCACAATGTCGATCCTTTCATTGCCCAGTTCGGCAACTACCGCCTGCACCCTGTTGCCCCGGGCGCCGACACAGGCACCAACTGGATCCACATCCGGGTCGCGGCTGTACACAGCCACCTTGGAGCGGTTGCCCGCCTCCCGGGCCACGGACTTGATTTCCACTTCCCCGCTCTGAATCTCGGGCACTTCCAGTTCAAACAGGGCCCGCAGCAGCCCCGGATGCGTTCTGGATAAGAAGATTTGGGGTCCTTTGCTGGTCTGCCGTACTTCGTTGATGTAAAAGCGCAGTTTCATGTGGGGGCGGTAGACCTCACCTGGGATCATCTCGCTGGCAGGCAGCACCGCTTCCACGTCGCCTAAATCCACCAGAGCCTGGCGCTGATCAGCTCGCTGCACGGTGCCTAGGACCACATCGCCTTCTCGGTTGGAGTATATATCATAAACGATGGAACGTTCCGCTTCCCGGATTTTTTGAATTACTACCTGTTTGGCGGTCTGGGCAGCAATCCGGCCGAAATCCGCTGGGGTCACCTCCCGCTCCACCACATCGCCAAGTTCGTAGTTGACATCCAGCTCCCGCGCTTCTTCCAGCGAGATCTCAACCGTTTCATCCTCCACCTCGTCCACCACCACTCGGCGGGAGTAGACGCGAATGTCCCCGGTATGCTGGTTGAACTCCACGCGCACGCTGGAGGAGGAACTGGCTCCGTAGTTCTTTTTGTACGCGGAGACTATGGCGGTCTCAATTGCGTCCAAAAGGAGCTCCTTGGAAATGCCCCTCTCCTTTTCCAGTTCAGTCAATGCACCAATCAATTCCAAATTCATCCCTGTTGGCCTCCCGTTTTAGAGCTCCAAAGCCAGGTTAGCCTTGGAAATCAGCTCTAGGGGGATTTCTATGGTTTCCCCTTCCCATTCTAGAACAACATTGTCTCCCTTGAGTCCCATCAAGATGGCCTCGAAGCGCTTGCGCCCATGGATGGCGCTGTAAGTACGGATCTGCACCTTGCGCCCCGCGAACCGCTCATAATCGGAGGACTTCTTTAGGGGCCGCTCCAATCCCGGAGAAGAGACTTCTAAGAAATAGGGTCCTGGAATGGGATCTGCTGCATCGAGCTTCACGTCTAGAGCTTCGCTCACCTGTCGACAGTCGTCTAGATCCACCCCACCAGGTTTGTCTATGAACACCCGGAGAATCCAGCCGCTGGATTCCTTCACATACTCCACATCCACTAACTCCAGCTCTGTCCCTTCCACAATCTCCTGGGTCCAATCAGTAACCAGCTTCTCGATATGTACACGACTCAAAGCGCATATCGCCCCCTTTTTGCACATTATGCCCGCTTTCTGTACCCATACGTCAAAAGAGTGGGCTGATCTCCCACTCTCCCGGCAACTCATCAGTTTACAGTCGCATTATAACACAAGAACTAAAAAAGTGTCAATTGATTCGTTTCGGGCAGGCCTTCCAGACACCCGTGGAGGCGCATGGCCTCGATGACTGACTTGGTAATACCTGCCCTGGTTCGCAGATCTTCGATGGAGATGAACTCCCCTTCTGCCCTGGCCTGCACAATGCTGTTGGCCGCGCTTGCCCCCACTCCCTGGAGCGAGGCAAAGGGCGCGCGCAGGGCGGAACCCTCTATCCGGAAAACCCGGGCCTCAGATTTGTAGAGATCCACGGGCAGGAAACTGACTCCCCTGACCATGGCCTCCAGGATGATCTCCAGCAGAGTGACCAGACTCCGCTCTTTGGGTGTAGCCTCATAGGCCTTGTTGGTGATCCGGGCCAGTTCAGCTCGGACTGCCTGTTCACCGCCTTTGACCAGCTGGGCATCGAAATCTCCAGCCTGGAGGGAAAAGAGGGCGGCGTAGAAGGCCAGGGGATGATGAACCTTAAAATAGGCGATGCGGAAGGCCATCATCACATAGGCCACCGCGTGGGCCTTCGGGAACATATAGCTGATCTTGTTGCAGGAGTCGATATACCACTGGGGGACGTCGTACTGCTTCAGCAGATCTTCATCCGCTTCCGTGAGCCCCCTCCCCTTGCGCACCTGTTCCATGATGCGGAAGGCGTGCTGGGACTCCACCCCTTTGAGCATAAGGTAGGACATGATGTCGTCCCTGGTGGCGATAACGTTGCCGATATCCGTGATCCCGGCCTTGATCAGCTCCTGGGCGTTGTTGGTCCACACGTTGGTGCCGTGGGAAAGTCCGCTGATGCGCACCAGGTCGCTGAATGTCTTGGGTGATGTTTCCTCCAGCATCTGGCGGACGAACCTGGTCCCGAACTCCGGGACTCCTAAGGTGCCCACGGGCGTGCCAATCTGCTCGGGCGTAACCCCCAGACTCTCCGTGGAAGAAAAGATGGACATGGTTGCTGGATCGTTTAGGGGAATCTCCAAGACCGATACCCCAGTGAGATCCGCAAGCATGCGCAGCATGGTCGGATCATCATGGCCCAAGATATCCAGCTTCACCAGGCAGTCCTCTAGGGCATGGTACTCGAAATGGGTGGTAATGGTTCCGCTGCTGGGATCATTGGCCGGATACTGGATGGGTGTAAAATCATAGACCTCCATCTGCTCAGGGATAACCACCATCCCCCCTGGGTGCTGCCCTGTGGTGCGGCGTACACCCGAGAGCTTGCTCACCAAGCGGTTTATCTCCGCATTGCGTCTGTTTTCATTGATCTGCTCCAGGTACTTCATGATAAACCCGTATGCCGTCTTGTCGGCGAGGGTGCCAATGGTGCCGGCGCGGAACACCTGTTCACGGCCGAACATCTCCTCCGTGTAACTGTGGATCGCGCCTTGGTACTCGCCGCTGAAGTTGAGATCGATGTCGGGCACCTTATCGCCGTGGAAGCCCATGAACACCTCAAAGGGTATGTCGAACCCNAGCTTGTTCAGGGAAGCTCCGCATTCTGGACACTCACGGTCGGGCAGATCCACCCCTGAACCCACCTCGCCCGCGGTGAAGAACTCACTCCAGTGGCACTGGGGGCACACGTAGTGGGGCGGCAGAGGGTTTACCTCCGTGATCTCGCACATGGTGGCCACCAGCGAAGAACCCACAGACCCGCGGGAGCCCACCAAATACCCGTCGTCCAGGGACTTTTTTACCAGCTTGTGGGCTACTAGGTAGATGGAGGCATACCCATGGTCGATAATGGCCTTCAATTCCCGCTCCAGACGGGCCTGGACCAGTGAGGGCAGAGGAGATCCATAGATTTCCTGCGCCTTGGCGTAGGTCATCCTTTCCAGCTTCTGCTCCGCTTCGGGAAGATGCGGCGGGTAAAACCCAGATGGTACCGGGCTCATATCCTCAACTGCCTCCGCTATCCTGCGTGGGTTCTCCACCACCACTGCGTAGGCTTGGTCCGGGTCCAAATAGGTGAACTCTTGGAGCATCTCTTCTGTGGTGCGGTAATAAAGGGGGGCAGGATGCTCCACATCCCCCATCCCCTTCCCCGCTAGGAGAATGGTGCGCACAAAGCTGTCCTCAGGCCTAAGGAAGTGGACGTCGCCCGTGGCTACCACAGGTTTATTCAACCTCTCGCCCAGTTTAACAATCTGCTGATTGATGCGGATCAGGTCTTCCCTGGAGTGCACGTGGGTTGTGCCGATGAGAAACTCGTTGTTCGCCAAGGGCTGGATCTCCAGATAATCGTAGAAGTCCGCGGTCTTCAAAACGTCGGGGTGCTGGTTCAAAACAGCCCGGTAAACTTCCCCTGCTTCGCAGGCCGAACCCACAATCAAGCCCTCGCGGTATTGTTCCAGCAGGGCCCTGGGAATGCGCGGCGTCCTGTAGAAGTAGTCGAGGTGTGAGTGGGAAACCAAGCGATATAGGTTTTTGAGGCCTGTACGGTTTTTGGCCAGCAGTACGATGTGGAAGGGCCGGGCTTTGCTTTCGGGATCGTCGATCAAGTAACCTTCCACCCCGTAGATTACCTTAACGCCGTGCTTCTTGCCAGCCCTGTGGGCGTCCGGAAAGGCCTGCACTACCCCGTGGTCAGTGATGGCCACCGCATCATGGCCCAGGGAAGCAGCGAGCTTCATGAGCTGTTCCACGTCAATGGTTCCATCCAGCCCACTCATTTTGGTGTGCAGATGCAGTTCCACCCTTCTAACCTGGGCGCTATCTTCCAGGCAGGGCGGGGCCTCTGCGGGGGCCAGGCCGTTAACCATGAGCGCGAGCTCATTGTCGTACATCTGAAATTGCAGGTTGCCCCGGACTATGACCCATTTCCCGCGCTTAATGCCCAAATCCATGGGCTCATCCAGGAAAGCCTTGCAGCCAATGGTATCAGTGCCGTCGTACACGTCAAAGGTGACCAAGATCTTGCCCGTCCGCGTAGGGCGCGATTCGAAAGAGACCACTTCCCCCAAGACCACCACATTGTCTTGCGGTTCCTGCAGCTGGGCAATGGGAACGGGGTTGCCAGGTATGGAGCTTTTCAGGAGGCTGCGGCTGCGCCCGTTGGATCGGCCATTGCCGTTGGGGAGAGGCGGCCCGTAGTTGGTGGGCCTTCCGTTGACCTGCTTAATTGCATTCTCCAGATAGACATCTTCTGGTTCGTGTTCGTCCTCCTGCCGCGGCTCTTGGGCAGGGCCTGTCCACTCAAAACGCACCTCAGCCACTTCAGGGTGCAGCTCCTTTACCGCTTGGCTGAGCCTATCCCACAGGGTCTGCTCCCCCTTGGGCTGCCCTTTCAACACAAAGGTCCACATTCTGGCCTCAGGGTCAACTCCAATGCGCTCAATTTCCACTTCCTGAATGAGGGGATCTGAACTTAGGGAAGCCAAAAAGAACTTGTTCTCCGGTTCTATGTAAAAGGAAGTCATCAGTTCACCTCCCCAAAAAAGTCCCCCACAAGACCGCGCGCCCTGGGGGTGCGCAGCCCGCGAGGGGCAGCAAAAAAGGACAAGCTAGATGCGCAAGGAGCGCATTATATCCCAATACATCTTCAATCTCGCGCTCAGGCCCTTAACGAGGCCCCGTTTCTCCTCCTTGAGCACCTGGGAAACGGTGGGCAGGGGCACGCGCACGATTTCCACATCGTGTTTCTCGGCAAAGTGGGTCAGGGCAACTTCCACCCCATAGCCGCTTTGTTCCAGCTTGGGGACTTGGTCAAAGAGATCCTTGCGCACAGCCCTCTGGCCAGAAAGGGATGGTGCGATCTTCTGGGCCAGATCGGTACTGCGCCTGCCCTCGGAAAAAACACCGATGCTCATGGCAGTTCGCCCAGATAGTACCGGCTCGAGGAGCGCTTCAATGTGATCTCGCTGCAGTCCTACCAAGTCTGCGTCCACAAACAGGAGCACTTCACATGCGGTCACATCTGCTCCCGCTCTCATTGCCCCGCCTTTTCCCACGTTTTCTGCCAGCTCAACAACTTTTATCGGGTACTTGCTGGCTACCTCCACGGTGTGATCATCAGAGCCGTCGCTGACCACGATGATTTCATCAAGCACCTGGCAATCTAGGAGAGCCTCGATGACTGGTCCGATAGTNTGCTCTTCGTTATAAGCGGGGACAATCGCCGCCACTCTCACTTTACATCTCCGCCCTCCAGGATTCTCTGTATTTCACTGACGACTTGCTCCATCGGCAGGCTGCTTTTCTCCTTGCTCCGGCGGATAGTGATCTCCATTTCGCCTTGCTCCAGTGATTTGGGTCCAATGGTTACCCGGATGGGAAAGCCAATTAGGTCTGCATCTTTAAACTTCACGCCTGGACGTTCATCCCTGTCGTCCAAGACCGTCTCAACCCCGGCCGCGAGCAGATCCGCATAGAGCTTGCGGGCTGCCTCAGCCTGCACGGGATCCTCCATGCTCACCGGCACAATGATCACATGGTAGGGAGCGATGCTCATGGGCCAGATGATGCCGTCTTCATCGTGGTTCTTCTCAATGACCGCGGCCACTGTCCTGCCCACGCCAATACCGTAGCAGCCCATGATCAGCGGCGTTTCTACCCCGTTCTCCTGGAGGAAGGTTGCCCCCATGGCCTCGGAGTACTTGGTTCCCAGTTTAAAGACCTGCCCTACTTCGATGCCCCGCGCTCCCTGCAGCACGTCTTGACAGCGCGGACAGGGGTCACCGGGCTGGGTTTCCCGCAGGTCGGCGAAGCTGGTGACGGTGAAATCACGGTCTAGGTTGGCGTTGAGTAGATGGGCGTCCCGCTTATTGGCCCCCACCACCGCGTTAACCACGTGCTTTACAGCATAGTCTGCATAGAGGGGGACGCTCAGCCCCACAGGTCCAGCAAAACCAACGGGTGCACCTGAGACTTTGTAAATAGTCTCTTCATCCGCCAGCTCCAGAACCTGGCACTTGAGGAATTTGCGCAACTTGATTTCGTTGAGGTTGTGATCGCCGCGCACCATGGCCGCCACCGGTTTTCCGTCGGCAAGATAGATCAAGGTCTTGATGCAGTCCTGCGGCTCCTTGTTCAAGAACGCACATACTTGGGCGATGGTGCTGATCTGGGGAGTGGCCACCTCCTGCAGGGGCTTCTGCTCCGCGGCGGGGGCCGTTTTCTCTTGGTCCACTCCCTCGGCCCGTTCCACATTGGCCGCGTAACCGCACTTGGTGCAGTACAAAATGGCGTCCTCGCCTGCCTCGGCCAGGACCATGAACTCGTGGGTCACATCTCCACCAATGGCCCCCGAGTCTGCTTCCACGGGGCGAGCATCCAGGCCGCAGCGCCGGAAAATCCGCTCGTAGGCGTGGAAGGCCGCCCAATAGCTTTCATCCAGGCCCTCTTCGTCTTTATCAAAGGAATACATATCTTTCATGATGAACTCCCGGCCGCGCATCAAGCCAAAGCGGGGCCTGATCTCATCGCGGTACTTGTTCTGAATCTGGTAGAGACGCAGTGGCAGCTGGCGGTAGGAGCGCACCTCAGAGCGGACCAGGGCCGTAATTAGCTCTTCATGGGTTGGCCCCAAACAGAACTCACGGCTGTGACGGTCCTTCAGCCGGAACATCTCATCTCCATAATCATCCCAGCGCCCAGACTCCTGCCACAGCTCCGCAGGCTGCACAATGGGCATGAGCACTTCCTGCCCCATAATGGCGTTCATCTCTTCCCGGATGATCTGCTCCACTTTGCGCACAGCACGCAGACCCAGGGGCAGGAACGAATACATCCCCGAGGCGGATCTGCGCATCAGCCCAGCCCGGAGCATGAGCTGATGACTGACCAATTCAGCTTCAGCAGGCGTTTCGCGCAAAGTCGGCGCGTACAACTGCGACATGAGCATAGCTTATCCCCTATCCTTTTCGAGCAATTTATTAGCTTCAGCCACTAGGGCATCAACTAACTCTTCTTCCCGCACTTTCCGCACAACCTCACCGCGGCGAAAAACCAAGCCCACACCCTTTCCGCCGCAGATACCTAGATCAGCGTGGCGGGCTTCACCGGGACCGTTCACTACACAGCCCATAACCGCGATGGTGATGGGCAGCGGAAAATCACTTAAACGGTTCTCCACTTCCTGCGCTATTCCTTCCAAATTAATCTCCGTTCTTCCGCAGGTGGGGCAAGAGATGAACACTGGGCCGCGCCGGCGCAGGTCTAGGGCGGAAAGAACAGCCCAGCCTACTTTCACTTCTTCTACTGGGTCGGCAGTGAGCGACACCCGCAGCGTATCACCTATACCCCTGGAGAGCAGGGCTCCCAAACCTGCCGCGGACTTGATGGTGCCAAACCATTTGGTGCCCGCTTCGGTGATGCCCAGGTGGAGCGGGTAAGAAACCCTTTCACTCAGCTGCTCATAGGCCTGAAGCGTGAAATCTATATCAGTGGCTTTCACAGAGATCACGATATCATGAAAACCGAGCCTTTCGAAGATGGCCACGTGTTCCAGGGCGCTTTCCACCATGGCAGTTGCCGTCCATCCGTACTTCTCCAACAGATGGCGGGCGATGGAACCGGAGTTAACCCCGATGCGAATGGGCACAGCCCTTTCCTGGGCGGCTCTGACAACTTCACGCACCTTCTTCTCATCCCCGATGTTTCCGGGGTTCAGCCGCAGTTTGTGCACTCCCGCCTCCAAAGCCATGAGGGCAAGGCGGTAGTCAAAATGGATGTCGGCAACTAGCGGAACGCCGCTGTGCTTCACCAAAGTGAAGAGGGCTTCCGCCGCCTTTTCATCGGGGACCGCGACGCGCACGATCTCGCACCCGGCCTCGGCTAGAGCTTGGATTTGCTCCAGCGTGGCCGCGCTGTCCCTCGTATCAGTATTGGTCATGGACTGCACCGAGATGGGGGCGCCCCCTCCCAGGGGCACGCCACCAACCCATACCCGGCGGGTAGTCTCGCGCATAGTACAACACTCCATCAGGAAAACAGGCTGAAGCGAGCCAGATCCTTAAATGTGGCAAAGAGCATGAGCATAATCAGGAGAGCCAAACCAATAAACTGCGCGATGCCGCGCGTTTCAGGTGCCAAGGGTTTGCCCCGTATTGCTTCTAAAACGAGAATCAACAGCCAGCCGCCGTCCAAAACGGGCACAGGCAGCAGATTCAGCAGTCCCAAGTTGATGTTCAGGATCACCGCCAAAATGAGCAGCTGCGGTACGCCATGGCGAGCGGTCTCCCCCACGATGTGGACAATACCGATGGGGCCGGAGATTTCCACTTGCTGCTTGCCCGTGATCATGCGGGTAATATCCCCCACGAGCTGAGCAGTGAGCCTCCAGGTCTGCACAGCTGCCGCCCGCACACTAGTGAGGAAGGGGTACCGCGGCTTAGCTTCGCTGATACCGAACCCCAGCCGCCCTTGGCCGCCCACTTCTTGGGGAACGGCCTTGATAGTGTGCAGGCTGCCCTGGCGGCGTACCACGATCTCGATCTCCTGGCCCGCCGCTTGCTGGATTTTGCCTACAACTTGGTCCGCATCTATCACTTCTTCTCCGTTGATGCTGATGAATGTGTCTCCAGGAAGGAGACCGGCTATCTCTGCCGGGGAGTTGGGTTCCACCGTGGTCACCATGGGCGGCACCGTTACCAGCATGAAATAGAGGCTGAACAACAACACGGCTAAGACAAGGTTCATAAACGGTCCCGCGGCTATGGTGCCCAGCCGCACAGGAAGGCTCTTAGCTTGGAAACTCCGGGGATCATCGTCAGCGGGGACATCCTCTGCGTAGTCCACGGGCTCGTCCATACCCGCCATTTTCACAAAGCCGCCTAAGGGAAATACGCGCAAGGAATACTTGGTACCCCGCCACGTGGTGCTGGCCAAGGCCGGGCCGAAGCCCACCGCGAACTCGAAGACGCGGATACCAGACGCCTTGGCCACAAGAAAATGGCCGAGCTCGTGGAAGAGTACAGCCGTTCCAAAAACAACTACAAAGGCAATCAACGTGACCATGCAATCATCCTCTCTGGCCCATGCAGGCCTTGGCCCTGGCACGGGCTGCGGAATCTATTGCTATTATCTCCTCCAGCGCGGGCAATGATTTCCCGGTGAACTCCTCCATCACCGTCCGCACCACTTCAGGTATTTGGGCAAAACTGATCTTGCCCTCCAAAAAGGCGCGAACGGCCTCTTCATTGGCCGCATTGAGGGCTATGGGCTTGGCACCGCCCGCCTGCCCTGCTTCGTAAGCCAGGGCCAAACTGGGAAAACGCTCGTGATCCACTGCGCTAAAGGATAACTGGCCCAAGACTTCCAGGTTTAATGGCTCCACCGGAGAAGTCTGAATGGTGGGATGGGTGAGGGCATATTGGATGGGCAGGCGCATATCAGTTGTGCCCAGCTGAGCTAGGAGAGAACCATCCTTCTGGCGGATCAAGGAATGAACGATGCTTTCCGGATGCACCACCACGTGGATGGCTTCATAGGGGAAATCAAACAGCCAGTGGGCTTCGATCACTTCCAGTCCCTTGTTCATCATGGTGGCTGAGTCAATGCTGATCTTCCCCCCCATGTTCCAGCGGGGATGGGCCAGGGCTTGTTCCACAGTGACGCGGCTCAAATCCCCGGCGTATTCCCGGAAGGGCCCCCCCGAAGCGGTGAGGATGATCTCGGCAATGTCCTCTCGGCGCCTTCCAGAGAAGAGCTGCCACAGGGCACTGTGCTCCGAATCAATGGGCACAATTTGCTCCCGATACTCCATGACCAGATGCCCGCCGATGACCAGGGTCTCTTTATTGGCCAAGGCAACGCGTTTGCCTGCTTTCAGGGCTGCCAGGGCCGGCTTCAGGCCTGCCGCCCCTACCACGGCCACCACCACCACATCGCAGCGGGGATGGGTGACCATCTCCTCCAGGGCTTCAGGATCGCTGTACACGGGAAGGGAGAACTCCTGGGCCAGGGCTTGAGCCTGCTCGGGCTGGAGGATGCTGGCAAACTCCGGGCGAAACTCGGCAAGCTGCTTCCTAAGCAGCTCATGATTGGATCCTGCGGCCAAGCCCAGCACTTTGAAATCAGGCAGGGTGCGGATTACATCCAGCGTTTGGGTTCCAATGGAACCGGTGGAACCAAGGATAACTACGTTAGGCATGACTAAACCCTTTCTGGCGCCAATAGGCTTTGAAAACGACAAGTACAATGGGCCCAACCACAGCCCCAAGGGGGCCCCAAAACCGAAAACCAACATACACACCGATCAGGGCAGCTAAGGGATGAAGACCTAACCGGTCGCCAACCAGATGGGGCTCACCCCACTGCCTTAACAGTAATACTACCAGATAACCCAGGCCTAAAGCTAGGGCTGTTTTGGAATTGCCCAGGAAAAACTGGAACAAAGCGAAGACTAAGTACACAAGGCCCGGGCCCAGCACAGGACAAAGATCAAAAAAACCCACTAAAAAGCCGGAAAGCAGGGGGAAAGGCAGCTGCAAAAGTGAAAAAAAGACCATACTCACACCGGTGGACAGGAGCACCAGGAGGAGTTGGACGCGGATCATGTGCCACAGGGCCCCCGAGGTGTCGTGATACAGCTGACGCATACTGATGCCCTGTCGTGGCAGCTGTTGGACGACCAGTTTCACCAGAAAGCGCTTGTCTCGGAGGAAAAAATAAGCGCTGAGGGCGGTAAGGGTCCAGATCAAGAAAAGATCAGGAATCGCCAACGCCCAGCCCAGCAGCACCTGGGGCAGCGCAAACAGCCCGGCGAAATCCCATTCAGAAGCAAAGGGTATTCTCTCCAGCAGCGGCAGCACATGTTCTGCGAGCTCCCCGGCCAAACGGCCCACAAGGCCCAGGGCCAACAGGGCCTGGATCTCCTGCCAGAGTTTAACCAGGAACAAACCCACCAGCACTGGAACCGCCATAAAGGCCGCCGCCACCAGCACCAGAGATGTGACAGGCCGGGGCCAGCCCTTGGACTCCAAGAAGCTCACCGGGACATCCAAAAGGACAGCCAGGCTGAGACCCAGCAGGAACGGGGCGATGTAGGGAAAGGCCAGCTTAAGCAGGGCGAGGACCACACAAANCCCCACAGCGGCCGCCACAACCGGTGGAAGCAACACGCCACCCCTCTTCCGGGGTCACGAAGGGCTAAGCGAAGAGGAACAACAGGGCATATAGAACCGGGAAAACAAAGGCCAGTGAGTCGAAGCGGTCGAGGATACCTCCGTGACCAGGCAGTATGAAACCGCTGTCCTTCACTGCCCGCTCACGCTTTAAGGCAGACTCCACCAAATCGCCCAACTGGCCGCAGATGGACAGTACCACTGCAAAGACTGCTGACTGCATCAGCGCCTGTTTGGCAAAGAAGGCAAAGATCATCCCCGCCACCGCTGCGCCCACCAGACCAAACAGGGCACCTTCCACGGACTTCTTGGGGCTGATCTCCGGGCAGAGCCTGCGCCTTCCGTACTTCAGTCCTCCGAAATAGGCTCCGGTGTCCGTGGCCCAAGTGACCAGAAAACCGAAGAGCGTCCAGGTGATCCCGAACTCCTCCCGGACCAAGACCAGGAAGCTGTAGAGTACTACTACGTAAAAAACCCCGAGAAGATTGGCGGCGGAACCAAAATTGCGCATGCCACTGAAGGAAGCTCGGAGCAGATAGTAAACGAGCTGCAGGGCTAGCCAAAGGAGCAGCTTTGTTCCATCTACACCACTATATGTGACTGCCAAAAACGATAGTCCGGAAACGGCCAGATAATCCAAGTAAAGCCCGGGGCCGCTCATGGAAGCGAATTCCCACAGGCCAACTAGGATCACTAGTGCCACCAGTAGGCGCCAGGCGGCACCTCCAAGATAAAGGCCGCCCAAGAGAATGGGGATCCCGACGACTGCGGTTAGGACACGCTGGGCTAACATCTACCTATTCTGCTCCTTTGCCGATACTTGTCCGAAGCGGCGCTCTCGGCTGAGGTAATCCTGCAGAGCTTGCTCAAACTCCTTTTCACCGAAATCTGGCCAGAGAACATCTGTGACGTACAGCTCGCTGTAGGCAGCCTGCCAGAGCAGGAAGTTGCTCAAGCGCTGCTCGCCCCCTGTACGGATCACCAAATCCGGATCCGGGCTCGGCCAGGTATACAGCTGGCTCGCCAGGCGTTCTTCCGTGATCTCTTCCGCGGCAAGCTCGCCGCGGGCTACTTGGCTGGCCAGCTCCCTGGCGGCCCTGGTCAGCTCCGCACGGCCGCCGTAATTGAACGCCACGTTCAGGGTGAGCCGCGTGTTCTGTGCGGTGATCTGCTCCGCCCTGGCCCAAACGGCCTGAATCTCTTGGGAGAGACTCGTCCGATCTCCAACCAGCCGGACGCGCACACCCTCCTTGTGCAGTTCCTCGATCTCCTGCGCAAAGGTCTTATACATCAAGTCCAGGAGAAAGTCCACCTCTTCCCTGGGCCTGCGCCAGTTCTCCGTGCTGAAGGCGTATACGGTTAGGGTGGGGATGCCCCGCTCGGCGGCATAGCGAACCGCTGTTTTCAGGGCCTTTACCCCTTCCCGATGCCCGAAATAACGGGGGAGGGCTCTGCGTCTAGCCCAGCGTCCATTGCCATCCATGATGATGGCCACATGTGCCGGTAGCCCCCTCGATTTCTTGCTCAAGTGTATGCCTCCTACTCCACATGCCAGTCTTGAACCGCGCAGACGAGTCCCAGGGGCGAGCCGCTGCGCACAGCAATCACGTAGGCATCTTCCCCAGGGTCTTGGCTGCTTGTGATCGTCTGCTTCTTGGGAGCTGAAGTCCAGATCACCTCATAGGCTGCAGATTCCTCTTTGAGGATTTCTGCCGCTTGCTCCAGGGGATAGCCGATCAAGAATTCCCATTCCGAGCTCTCGTGGTGCGCGCTCAAACCTCCATGATCTCCTTTTCCTTGGCCTTGAGCAGCTCGTCGATCTGCTCGATGAAGCGATCGGTAAGCTTTTGAATGTCGTCCTGGGCACGGCGCAGATCATCTTCGGAGATTTCGCCATCCTTTTCCAGCTTCTTGGCGGCTTCATTGAGATCGCGCCTGATATTGCGCACGGCAACGCGATGATCCTCCGCGTCTTTCCGCACCAGACGGACGAGCTCCTTGCGGCGTTCCTCTGTCAGGGGCGGGATGGCCAAGCGGATCACGGACCCATCGTTGTTGGGAACCAGACCCAAATCGGAGGTGAGGATGGCCTTCTCAATATCCTTGATGGAACTCTTGTCCCATGGAGTGATCACCAGCATCCTGGGTTCCGGAACGCTGACGCTGGCCATCTGGTTCAGGGGTGTGGGCGTGCCGTAATAGGAAACCATAATGCGATCAAGCAGCGCTGGATTGGCGCGGCCCGTGCGCACGCTGGCAAATGCTTTCTTGGTTCGGACAATGACCTCTTCCATCCTGGCTTTTCCGTCGTCCATAATCTGACCAATCATCTCATTCGCCTCCTACGTATGTACCTATTCTTGATCCGCAGACAGCCTTGGCAATGCTGCCAGGCTCATCGAAGTTAAAAACGATCATGGGGATGTTGTTGTCCATGCAGAGCGAAGTGGCAGTGGTATCCATAACTCCAAGTCCGCGNTTGATCACTTCCAAATAACTGATGGTCTCGTAGCGCTCAGCATCGGGATCGGTGCGGGGATCGGCACTGTAGACGCCATCTACCCCCCGTTTGGCCATGAGAATGACTTCAGCCTCAATTTCCAGCGCCCTTAAGGCTGCCGTGGTATCTGTGGAGAAATAGGGATTACCGGTACCGGAAGCGAAAATCACGATCCGCCCCTTCTCCAGATGACGGATGGCTCGGCGCCTGATATAGGGCTCCGCTATCTGCCGCATCTCGATGGCCGTCTGCACCCTAGTCTGAACATCTAGCTGCTCTAAGGCGTCCTGTAGGGCCAGGGCGTTGATCACCGTGGCCAGCATGCCCATGTAGTCGGCAGTACTGCGATCCATGCCCTTGGCGCTGCCCACGGCACCGCGCCAGATGTTCCCCCCGCCTACCACGATGGCCAGCTCCACCCCTAAGCGCTGCACACTGCTGATCTCCTGGGCTATGTAGTTGACCACTTCGGGGTTAATTCCATAACCGCCACCGCCCAGCGCTTCTCCGCTCAATTTCAGTACCACTCGCCTGTATTTCGGCTCTAGCATGCACGTCACCCCTTAATTATTCTGCTCAAAACGGAAGATCCCTCCAGCAAAAAAAGGAGAACACCTATGGTGTCCTCCCTACTGCCCCATCTGGGCCATTACTTCTGCGGCGAAATCGTCCTGCCGTTTCTCTAACCCTTCACCACGCTCATAGCGGACAAATCTTCTGACCGAGATCTTCTCGCCAATCTTGGCGATCTTGGCATTGAGAAGCTCACCAATGGTCATGTCTGGATCCTTTACAAAGGGCTGTTCCAGGAGGCAAACCTCTTGAATGTACTTCTCCAAGCGTCCGTCTACGATTTTGTCGATAATATGCTCGGGCTTGCCTTCGTTCTTCGCTATGGCTGCGTAAATGGAACGCTCATGCTCCAAGACTGATTCGGGAATGTCCTCTCTGGACACNTACTCGGGCTTGGATGCAGCAATGTGCATGGCAATGTCCTTAGCTAACTGCGCAAACTCATCGGTTTTGGCCACAAAGTCTGTTTCACAGTTGACTTCCACCAAAACTCCAATGCGGCCACCCATGTGTATGTACGACGTTACCAAACCTTCAGCGGCAATCCGTCCGGATTTCTTAGCCGCTGCAGCCAGGCCCTTTTCCCGTAAATAGTCAACTGCCGCGTCCATATCTCCGTTGGTAGCCACAAGAGCCTTTTTGCAGTCCATCATGCCTGCGCCGGTCTTCTCCCGCAGCTCCTTGACCATGGCTGTTGTTACTTCCGCCATATTAACCCTCCTTCTGAATCGATTGAAAAGAGGGGTGAGAGTCACCCTCCCACCCTCTTGGCTTCAGTTATTCTTCCTCTGCAGAATTCTCCGCGTCGCCTTCGGCGATCACGCCTTCTCTTTGCTGAGAAGCTTCCTGCTGATCCTCTGCGAAGCTGGCCCCTTCTCTCGCCTCCACCACTGCACTGGCCATGGTTGATGTGAGGAGCCTCACGGCTCGAATGGCATCATCGTTGCCGGGGATAACGTAATCAATCTCATCGGGATCGCAGTTAGTATCTACGATGGCCACGATGGGAATACCCAGCTTACGAGCTTCTGCCACAGCAATGCGTTCTTTGCGGGGATCCACGACAAACACTGCGCCAGGCAGGGTCTTCATATCCCTGATACCGCCCAAAAAGCGCGTCAAGCGGTCTTTTTCCTTGCGCAGCTGCGTAACTTCCTTCTTGGGCAAAACGTCAAACAGGCCATCGGCCTCCATCTTCTCGATCTCTTCCAGGCGGCCAATCCGCGAGGAAATAGTCTTGAAGTTGGTCAGCATACCACCCAGCCAACGCTGGTTGACGTANAACATGCCGCAACGTTCCGCTTCTTCGCGAATGGTTTCTTGGGCCTGCTTTTTCGTGCCCACGAACAGAACCGACTTGCCCGCGGCCACGGTCTCACGAATGAAATTGTAAGCTTCATCCACTTTTCTAACTGTTTTCTGCAGGTCAATGATGTAAATCCCGTTTCTTTCTGTGAAGATGTACTGCTGCATCTTGGGATTCCATCTGCGGGTCTGATGACCAAAGTGAACGCCGGCCTCCAGAAGCTGTTTCATGGTAACTACGGCCAATTCGTCCACCTCCTTCCATTAGTTTTGTCCTCCGCTCCTTTCATTTAGGGGTAAGACCAAAAGGCACCCTTACCTCCCATCGAGAAGCGTGTGTATTCACACCACTTGCTAATATAGCACAGTTAGCCGCTTTCAGCAAGGGGTTCGCTTTCTTTATTTAGCTCCAAGATGAGTTCAACTTCCCCCAGCCCTAAGCCCAACTTCTTGGCAATATCCGCCACATCCTTGTTCTGGGCCGCCAGCTCCAGGACGGCCAGAACCTTTGGCGACTGCTGGTACTCGGGGATAAAGCTGCTCACAATCTGTTTCTGCAGCTCCAAAAGGGCTTGATGCTGTTCCTCGATTTCGGCCAAGATCTCCCCCTGCCGTTCTTCCAGCTGGTTGATGGCCTCTTCCACCATCATTTCCAGAACAGAGTAGTCAGTATTCGGGCGCGTGAATAGAGCCGGTTTAAGCAGGAAGANCACCAAAACCGTGGTTGCTATACCCAATGTAAACACGAGGANGTACTCCACCCTACCGACCCCCTAGGCCCGCAGATCAATCCGCCTTCGTCCGCCCCGCGGCCGTCCGCTTCCGTCCCGGTCGTGCCTCCGCCTTCTGTCCTCTTTGCGATCGCGGATGCGTTCCTTTTCTCTGTTCAGTACCACACGACGTTCGCGGTCAGCAAACTCTTCACTCACCTGGGGAGCAAGGCGGCCTGCTGCGCCCGTGGGATCCCCCTCCCGGTTAACCTTNGGTACCTGATCAGAACGGGCAACCAAAATTTGAAAATCGGGAAACTTGATGGACATGGCTGCAACCTCCGTTCCTAAGTGAGCCTGTTCCTCAAGGTCATAATGGCCTTGGTATGGATCTGGGATACCCTAGATTCAGAAACATTCAGCACATGACCGATTTCTCTCAGCGTCAAGTCCTCGTGATAATAGAGTGCCAGTACAAGNTGCTCTCGCTCAGAGAGCTGATCAATGGCGGCGGCCAGTTCTTCAACGCTCTCCCGCTCCACAACCTGCTGATCGGGGAGCAGTCCTTGATCGACAACCAGATCCAAAATCCGCAAGTTGTCGCCTGGTTGCTCGGTAGCAGCGGCGGCTTCATCCAGTGAAAAGAGGTTGGCTCCCTTCAGCTCAGAAAGGAGTCCGTAATACTCATCGAGATCGAGCCCTAAAGCGGCTGCCACTTCCTCGTTGGTGGGAGTGCGCCCCAGATCGTTGGTGAGCTCATAGATTTGACTTTCCACCAGGCGGGCCTTGGAACGGGTGCTCCGGGGAACCCAATCAAGGGAGCGCAGACCGTCAATGATGGCGCCCCGAACCCTAGTGGTGGCATACGTCTCAAATTTCGTATTGCGATCTGCATCGTATTTTTCTAATGCATCTAACAGGCCAAAAAAGCCGAAGCTCTCCAAGTCGCCCACATCAACGCTGCTGGGCAAGTTCATGGCCAGACGTCCAGCCACGTATTTAACCAGCGGTATGTATTCTTCAATGAGCTGTTCTCGCGCCTGGGCATCGTCGTCCTCTTTGTACCTGCGCCACAGCTCTTCGATGCGATTCTGCTCCCTCTGCAATGACACATTTTTCACCCCATGGGGAATGAACTAAGTGATATCCTCCCGAGCAATCCCGGCCAGTTCGATCTGACGCCTAAACACAAACTGGATAACTACCTTGCGCATGGCTTCAGGAATATCCAAAAAGGCGAAGCCGTAATCTTGCCCGGCGTCGGTGGGTACAAACCGCGCAACAAACGCTTTGGCCACGATCTGGTCTTCACCAAGGCGGAAGGATATGCGCACCTCGTCGTCTATTTGGAAGGGATGATCGCTGCGCAGTAAAAAGCCGCCCCCGCTGAGATTGAGAATCAGCCCGGTTTGGGCCGATAGCTCCTCACCACTCTCCTGCACGGGAACCACCACTGCATCAATATGGACAGGCACCCTCACAAACATCCGCTCCTGGGTTTTCTCCCAGTCGCCCAGTAGGCGCAGCTGCAGGAGGGGAACAGCGGTCCGAAACCGCTTTTCTACCACCGCCCGGTTGCTGAAGCGCCCCTCTTGACCAGGTCCCTTCCTTTTAAACTGGATGGTCACTTCTGTCCCGATGCGGATGGGCACCACAGAACCCCGCTCCAAAGGGGCACCCATAACAACGATATCATCGTAAACATCTTCCACCCTTGTGCGGTAGATCTGAGGACCTCCGGGACTGTCCAGATGTAGCTCCACAAGTTGATTAGGTATGAGCTGCATATCATTCCCTCTCTAAATGTGCAGAAACCCAGATACTCTGGCAAAGAAGCCCCTAAATCCCATGGGTTGGCTGGCGCCTTCTTCACCCGCCAACACCCCGGCGATCCGCTTGATGGAACGACTGGCCATGGAAGATGGAAAAGACAGCAGTATGGGCTGCTGCGCGGCAATAGCCCGAGCAACCTGAGCTTCGGTGAGAATATATCCCGCGTACTCCACTTCCCACCGCACAAACTCCCGCAAAACCGAATTGAGCCGCTCAGC
>JGI24709J26583_10001624_pt1 | contig 19037 bp, 20 predicted proteins | sample BioPla2DNA1_FD_26583 | JGI IMG/M metagenome (IMG submission 26583) | reverse complement strand
TCCCACTTCTGTGGTTTCCACACCTTCTTTTTCTTCTGCTTTTGTTCCTGTTCCTGCTCTCCCTTCTCCTTTTTCTCTCGGCACTCCTCCTCTGCGCCTGCCCTTACCCTTACTCTTACTCTTACTCTTACTCTTACTCTTGCTCTTACTCTTACTCTTGCTCCTGCTCCTGCTCTCACTCCTTTTGCATTCCATGCTTCCTTTTATTTTCATCACTTCAACTTCTTCTGCTCTGTTCTGTTGAACTCAATTGTAAAACATTATTGACAAAATGTGTTTATAGAGTATATACTGTATATAGACNATATATACAGTTACGGTCTGGTGCAGTCCCATAATTGTCAGGAGGTGTAAACGTGGATCTGGATATCATAATATCCAATTCCAGTCTGAGACCCATATACCAGCAAATCTCCGACCAGATAAAAAGACAGATACTGTCAGGTAAACTGGAAGATGAGGAGATGCTGCCCTCTATACGTGTTTTGGCCAGGGAACTGCAAATCAGTGTAATCACGGTCAAGAATGCATATGAGGAACTTGAACGCGAAGGTCTTATAGAGTCAGTAAGAGGCAAGGGCTTTTTTGTTGCCACTAAGAACAAGGAATTGATCAGGGAGAAAAAAATCAGCCTGATTGAGGAGAAGATGGCTGAAGTGATTGAGGAGTGTAAGCTCTTGGGTATTGGGGAAGAGGAATTCATCGAAATGGTAAAGCTGCTCTATGGCTAGCCGATACTGTCCCGGATCAGCATCAGTGCAGGCATGTCATCGGAGTCGATGCCGGTGTGTGACTTGCTTGATGCCATGTGGTGTGCCGTGGATAACTGGATACAAGCCAGAAGTAGCTAAGGAGCTGTTCGAAACATATGGACACAAGGGCGATGCGGCCGTTGAGATTTCCAAAAGCAAATGGACACGTACGTGAAGCAACCGGACACGTGCGCAGAGCAACCGGACACGTGCGCAGAGCAACCGGACGCGTACGCGAAACAGATGGACACAAGGGCGATGCGGCCGTTGAGATTTCCAAAAGCAACTAGACACGTACGTGAAGCAACCGGACAGATATATCTGTAAGAATAGATGATTAATAAGTAAGTGTTATGGAGGTCGCATATGGAAACTGTTGTGGAACTGAGGAATGTCACGAAAGATTTCAAGAATTTCAGGCTGGAGGATGTAAGCCTGGCGCTGGAAAGAGGCTATACCATGGGACTGGTAGGAGCAAACGGAGCAGGGAAGACCACCATCATCAAGCTTATCATGAACCTGCTCAGAAAAGATTCCGGTACCATCAAGGTATTCGGGATGGATAATCAGGCCTTCGAAAAGGAAATCAAGCAGAGGATAGGTTTTGTTTATGATGAAAACATATATCCGGACAATCTTCGCCTCTGCAGGATAGGGTCTTTGATATCCAACTTTTACAAGGACTGGGATCAGGAACGATTTGAAAAATATCTCAATAGATTCGATCTGGATCCGAAAATCAAGCTGTCGAAGCTTTCCAGGGGAATGAAAATGAAGTTCTCCATAGCAGTTGCACTGTCACACAATGCAGAACTGATTATCATGGATGAACCCACGTCAGGACTTGATCCCGTTTTCAGGCGTGAAATACTTGATTTGCTGCACAACATCATGGAAGACGGTGAACGCACCATTATTTTCTCAAGCCACATAACGTCGGATCTTGACAGGATAGCCGATGTCATAACGCTGGTAGACAACGGAAAGATTGTCCTGTCCATGTCCTATGACGAAATGATGAGGAAGTATCGGGTATTGAAAGGCCCTAAAGTATTGGTTGACAAGATCGATCCGTCGTGGCTGCAGGGTGTCAGAATCAATAGGTTCGGCTTTGATGCGCTATGTCTGGAGGGTGAAAAAGCAGCCAGAGAGTTTGGCAATACAGTCGTTCTTGAAAAGCCCAGCATCGAAGATATAATGGTGTACTACTCCGGGAAAGTTGGTGCATGCAATGAGTAAAGCAATGAAGTTCAACCTGGCCATGATAACTTATTCAGGATATCTGCCGTTTTTAATTGTCATGCTCATCATCTATTCACTGCTGTCATATGCAATGGGCTACAATACACATTTTGCCAGGCATGAAACGGGTATTGGTGAACTCATTGACAGGATCGAAGATATGCGTGAATTAGCGTATTCCGGCAGTCTGATATTTATAACTGCAGTGTTTTACATTTTGCCGCTGACCAGGGTAAGGAACGGCAGGTTTGAAAATGCATCGGCGGCAGTGCTCCCTCTCAGTCTGCCCGTAAGCCGTAGGGAGTATGCTCACTCGAGGTTTTTATACACAGGTATATCCTCACTGCTGCTTGTCATACTGTTTACCGGCCTGATTGCAACTGGCATATGGTGTCGGTCAGGCAGTCTTGGGGCTGAGGGCCGTATCGCGGTCAGGACCTGGTTTGCACTCAATGCCCTGATGATTAATGCTGTAGGCATGCTGTCAGTTGCAGCATGCCTCGGCGCGAAAATTTTCCTGATCCCTGTTTCTGCGATTTTCATCGCTGCCAGCGCTTTCATATGGCTGATTCCGCCGGAATGTATATATCAGTTTACAGCATCGCCGTTTTTCTGGCCTGTTATTGCTGCGTTTATAATACTGACCAATAAGGTGTCCGTATTATTCGGCACATCGCTGTTCAGGAAGAGGGACATATAGGAGGGGATTCTGATGCGTGCGGTAATAAGACTGTTCAACGAAACGTTTGGTTTAAGATATTATTTTTTGGTTCTTGTGCTTATGTTTGCCATTATCCTTGTTCTAAACGGAAGCAATTTCGAACTGTCGGATATAATAAACCCTGTCAATGTTGGATTTCTGACAATACCTGTGATGATAGGATTTGGTTCAAACAAGGGCATCATAACGCTGGCAAGATTGCTGCCCACCAACCCGGGAACAGTAGCCTGCGGACTGCAGATATCCCTTTATTTATCGGCCTTTACCATCCACCTGACCAACTTGTTTCTCGGCGTGCTGGTGAAGCATTTGCTCCTCACTGAGTTGACAGTATATGAGATTATTGGTCATTTGGTGCTCAACACTGCCTTTGTTATCATAATAGCCAACATAATGCTGTCCGTGATGCTGTGGAAGGGATTGAAACCACTGAAAATAGCTGTGGTATGCCTGATGCTCCCGATGCCTTTTATTGCAGGTGAGACGGCTGATGTCATGACAGGCAGGCTGGCAGGTACAGGGATGTTTTTGAATGTGTGCCTGATATTATATGCAGTTGTATTGGTTACATGTGTTTTATGCCACATCATGTTGAGGAATGCGATTAAGGTGCACTGTGGATGAGAATTGGAAGTTAGAAGTGAGAGGTGGGAAGCGGGAAGTAAAAAGCGGGAGTTCAGGAGTGGGGAGTCAGGTGGGCGACAAGGGTTTAAGGAGCGAGTGATGGGAGTCACAGGGTATAAGATTGATGANGCATAAGAAAGGTGCGGGATAAACGATTAAGACAGCGACAATACGAGAGAAAAATGTACAGGATAAATAATTATGACAAAAAGCAAAAGAACCAAGACAAGGGCCGCATGACAAAAAGTGGAAGATACGCAGGTTACTGCTTAATGATAAATGTCAGATATCAAAAGTGAAAAGCTAAAGTCAAAATCTGAAGTGAGAAGTAATAATTTAAAGTTCGACAGTCTGAGACTTAAGAACCGATCATCAGACCCTGTGTTTTTGCAGGCAAGGACTCGTTTCCCGGTTCCGACCTGATTGTCCTGGCTGCAGTACGAATTACCGGCTGCAGCCTTATTCTGAAGATCACAGCATTATTTTCAGATTTCTGCCGTACCGGGTATTTGACGTAAGAGCCGCTGTATATTAATATATAAGTATAAATATACAGTAATTTTGCAGAACGGCAGGAAGGTAAGAATATGCTGATAAAGGTCACAAAATCAACAACCCATGGTAACATCAGGATACCAGGGTCCAAATCTCATACCATCAGAGCACTGTTCATAGCCAGTCTTGCAGAAGGCAAATCAGTGATATCACATCCCCTTTTGTCGAAAGATGCATTCTCAGCCGTCGATGTATGCAAAGCTTTTGGAAGCCGTTTTGAGAATTCGGGAGAAAGCTTTATTGTCGACGGGTTTGGCGGCGCTCCCTCCGTACCAGACGATGTGGTGAATGTCGGCAACTCGGGGACGACTCTCCGGTTTGCCCTGATGACTGCCGGACTGGCTGAAGGATATACTGTTTTCACCGGTGACCGGCAGATACGCCGCAGACCCGTGGGGCCTCTGATAAGATCAATGAAACAACTGGGCGGCGAAGTTTTTTCAACACGGGGAAACGATATGGCACCGGTGGTGGTGAAAGGNAAGCTGAAGGGNGGNACTACTGATTTGGATTCCTTCACATCCCAGTACCTTTCATCACTGCTGATCCATGCACCGCTTCTGGAACAGGACACCGAAATCATCGTCACAAGGCTCAATGAAAGGCCATATGTGGAGATGACCATGTGGTGGCTTGACAGTCAGGGCATAGAATATGTCAATGATGATTTCAACAGAATAAGAATAAAAGGGCGGCAGCGATACAAGGCTTTCAACATGGATATCCCGGGGGATTTTTCGTCGGCAACGTTTTTCATGGTGCTTGCGGCGATTTCTGGCGGGGAAGTCATCCTGGAAAACCTCGATATGACCGATCCTCAGGGCGACAAAACAGTACTGGATTATCTGAAGGATATGGGAGCGGAGATCAGCTTCCGCAAGGAAGGGATAGCGATTAGGGGCAATGGGCTCAATGGTATCGAGATCGACATGAACGCAACGCCTGATGCGCTGCCGGCAATGGCAGTTGCTGGCTGCTTTGCACAAGGTGAGACCAGGCTGGTCAATGTGCCCCAGGCCAGGATGAAGGAAACCGACAGAATACATGTGATGTGCACAGAACTGGCAAAGATGGGAGCCGATATCGAGGAATTGCCCGACGGACTCGTAATCCGTGAAAGCAGGCTAAAAGGCTGCAGGGTCAATGGACACGGTGATCACAGGGTAGTCATGGCACTGACTGTAGCCGGGCTGAATGCTGAGGGCGAGACATGTATCGATACTGCAGAGGCTGTGAACATCACATTCCCTGCATTTCCCCAACTCATCAGCAAATGCGGCGGTGACATAAGGCTGGTCAGGGAGGATTCTGATAATGGTGAAGATGTTGCTTTCCGGTATTAGGAACACCGGGACGGGATGCATAAATATAAACTNTCAACAGGGATAGACAGGAATGGAGGTTAAAGATGCTGGGAAATACATTCGGCAGAATGTTCAGGATAACTACGTGCGGAGAATCATATTCAGGTGGTTTCAGAAAACACCTGCCTGTGCCCCCTGAATTATATGGAGGGCAGATGGTGATCGTTGACGGGGTTCCGCCGGGGCTCAAATTAACTGCTGAAATCATAGAGGAGGAACTGGACAAGCGCAGACCCGGGCTTTCAGAGTTCAGTACGCCCCGCAGGGAGAAGGACAAGGTGTTTATTTTTTCGGGAGTGATGGAGGATGACTTTACGACNGGNGCTCCTGTAGGCATGATAATCCCCAATACCGACATCGGGGATGCACATATACAGCAGCATAAAGCCAACAGGGAGTTGATCAGGCCCGGACAGGCATCCTATACATACTATAAGAAATATGGCCGGTATTATGACTGGGCGGGTGCCGGAAGGGCGTCCGGACGGGAAACGGTCGCCAGGGTCGCAGGGGGAGCTGTGGCCAAACTCATCCTGGATTCCATGGGTATAGATGTCATAGCTTATATAACTGAGATCCGCGGCATAAAAGCCTCTCCTGTCACATATGAGACAGCCAGGGCAAATTACCGTAAAAATGAAATAAACTGTCCGGATCTGGAGGCAGCACCCAAAATGATGGAGGAACTGAGAAAAGTCAAGGCTGCCGGGGATTCATGCGGCGGTGTGGTGGAAATCGTTGCAAGGGGTGTGCCGGCAGGTTTGGGTGAACCGGTTTTTGACAAGCTGAGTGCGACGATCGCACATGCCATGCTGTCCATTGGCGGGGTAAAAGGCATAGAATTTGGGTGTGGCTTCGAGCACGCAAGGATGACCGGCTCTGAGTCAAATGATACGCCATACTTCGATGAGGAGTCCGGAAGGATACGTTTCAGGACGAATAGCGCCGGCGGCTTGCTGGGCGGCATTTCAAACGGTGAAGATATAAGGGTGAGGGTAGCTGTGAAGCCCACGCCGACTATACTAAAGAGTCAGGAAACGGCAGATATCTCTAAATCAGAAAACACCAGCCATGTATTTGCTTCCAGGAGCGATCCGACGATATGTACCAGGATATATCCGGTTTGCGAAGCAATGATGAGAATTGTACTGGTAGATGCGTTATATATGGCTGAAGGGTACAGAAGCATCACATCAGCTGTCGATCCTGAATGGGAGGGTTTATGAGGGCTGATATTGACAAAGGATCCGGAAACATAGTCCTGACAGGTATGCCCGGCTCGGGGAAAAGCACGGTTGGACCCTTGCTTGCCCAAAAGACCGGGAAATGTTTCGCAGATACTGATGACATACTGCGTGATGCCGTTGGGAGAGAGCTTGGGGATATAGTGAGGACCGAGGGTCACATCGGTTTTTGGAACTGCAGCAGCAGATCATTACATCGATGGAGTTCCTGGATCATGTGATCGCGACAGGCGGCGGCGTGGTTAAGAGCGATGGGCTCATGCAGTATTTCAAACAAATCGGAAAGGTCATATTCCTTGACGAGGATCTTTCAACCCTCGAGAGNCGGCTCGCACCTGGCAGAAGGCTCGCGAGATCTGACGGTCAGTCATTCATGGCTGTCTATGAGGAGCGAAGGCCACTTTATATCAAATATGCAGACCTCATAATAAACTGCAGGGGCAAAACTGCAGAAGAAATAGCACTGGAGATCATGGACGATGAGTAATACAATTTCTATTTTGATCGTTGATGATAATAAGGAACTGTGTGAAATCCTGTACGAGAGCATCAACAATACCGGAGACATGCGGGTGCTTGCGACTGTCGGAGATGGAAAAGCTGCAATGGACTTGATACGGGAGCTGCAGCCTGATGTGGTTTTGCTGGATATCATAATGCCCAGGCTGGATGGGCTCGGCGTACTCGAAAGTATCACCAGNATGCAAGGTATTAAAAGGCCTTCCATAATCGTGATTACCTCAGTTGGAGCTGAGAGTGTCGTAATCAGGGCAATGGAACTGGGGGCTGATTACTACATAATGAAGCCCTTTGAAATAGGTATGCTGATAACCCGGATAAGGCAGATCTATTCAGAGAGGGAAGCTTATGACAGCTATTTGGCCAGGCTGTCCGATTACAGGGAAAGCGACAGTGTGCATACAGCAAGTTCCGGTCCGATACGGCCTGATACAAACAATGCTGCGCGTATAGTCACAGAATTGGTCAACTGCATCGGTGTGACCCCCAACCTGGCCGGATATATTTATCTGAGGGAAGCAGTCCTGTATGGGATGGAGCAGCCTGAAAGGCTTGAGAATATCTCAGGCAATATATACACCTTGCTTGCACAGAAATACAACACAAAAGTACGAAATGTTGACAGAGCCATAAGATGTGCTCTGCTCAGCGCACAAAAAAAGACAAAAAACGCAGACAGCCTCAATGAGGATATGAAGGAAACGTTTACGCTAAACAACGGCAGGCAGCCGAACAATTCTCAGATAATAAACTTTCTGGTGAAGAAAGCATCAAAACGGCTTATGGATGCCCGATACCGGCAATTCGGGTGATCCATAGCGGCAACTAAAAAAGCTGCCTCATCAGGCAGCTTTTTTGATGGTCATCGATTATTTATTAACTTTATCCTTTAAAACTTTGCCGGCTTTGAATACTGGTGCCTTTGAAGCTGGGATCTGGATCTCTTTCTTGGTCTGGGGGTTTCTGCCTTTTCTTGCTGCTCTCTGTCTGACTTCAAATGTTCCGAATCCAACCAGAACTACCTTGTCNCCTTTTACGAGCGCTTCTTCAACGGAGCTGATAAATGCGTTGAGAGCGGCTTCGCTGTTTTTCTTGTTCAAACCTGATTTTGAGGCAATAGAATTGATTAAATCTGTTTTGTTCATTAATACAACCTCCTAAATTTGGAATTCGACAATATTTTATAACGAAAAACGCGTAAAGTCAAGCATTTCACGATAAATTAGTAATTTGGTACTACATAAAATATGTAAAAAAGACTAAATTTTTTTATTACGACAATATTCTTATCTCAGCGTCATTTTTCAACAGGCTTTTCAGCTTCTTGACAAAGCGCTCACCCGCGTTTTTATCATGTGATTTGCCGATAACGATATAGTCTATCTCGTTATCGTCTGCATATTCAGCTATGGTCTTCAGAACATCATCTGATTTGAGGACTGAAAGGTTTGCTCCGACCTTCTTTGATATCCCGAACAGATACTCCAGGGCTTCTGACTCCCTGGTGCTGTCCAGAAAGCTCATATCGTTTTTGACTACATTGATTACAAACAGATTGCCGCCATATTCTCTTGCAAGTTCATAAGCTTTATTTATAAGACGCTCACAGGTTTTCTGCTGTGTAACGCAAACGAGTATGTTCATAGTACCTCCGAAGGTGTNTTTTCTGTTGTTGTTATTCCATCTACATTATACCTAAAATTATAGCAAAAGTCTTTTGCCAATTTGTGAATTTTGTGTTAACTTGATCCCTTCCAGTTGGAAAATACAGTCCTGTGATTCCATCGATGCCGGAAAATCTTGCTTTAGCGTTTCAACTTGTATATCATATTATCAACGCATAANCAGACTGATAAATGTGTGCTGATGGACCGGCANCGGACGGTGGACGACGCGGAAGTGCTGCTGCCGTGGCCGCCGGTACTGCTGTGAANGGGAGGGAGCAATGAGAGAGATCGATGTGTCGCATATCATTGACACTGTTGAAAGGCTCTGCATGCAGGCGAATTATGAGCTGAACAGTGATATCCTGCATGCCCTGGAGGAAGGTATAAACCGGGAAGGATCCGATACAGGACGCCGGGTGCTCAGCGAGCTGGTGGAAAATGCACGCATTGCTGCCCGTGAGCGCATAGCCATTTGTCAGGATACAGGGATGGCAGTGGTTTTTATCGAGCTCGGACAGGATGTCCATATAAAGGGTGGAAGTCTGCGCGATGCTGTCAATGAGGGCGTCAGAAGGGGTTATGAGAAGGGGTTTCTGAGAAAATCCGTGGTTTCCGATCCTTTTGAGAGGGTCAACACAGAAGACAATACTCCGGCAGTTATCCACTATGATATCGTTGAGGGGGATCGTATCAGAGTAACAGTTGCACCCAAGGGCTTTGGCAGTGAAAATATGAGCGGCCTCAGGATGCTGAAGCCTTCTGACGGTATAGAAGGGGTAAAAGCCTTTATCCTGGAGACGGTGGATAAAGCAGGGCCGAATCCCTGTCCGCCGGTCGTGGTCGGAGTGGGCATCGGGGGAACGATGGAGAAGGCTGCGCTGCTATCCAAAAAGGCATTGCTGAGACCTGTGGACAGGCGCAATGAAGATGAAAGGATCAGCAGACTCGAAGAAGAAATGAAGGAACTTATAAACGGTCTTGGTATCGGTCCTGCCGGGCTGGGAGGCAGGTTGACCGCATTGGCTGTGAACATGGAAGTTTTTCCGACTCACATAGCAGGGTTGCCGGTGGCGGTCAATATAAGCTGTCATGTCACCAGGCATGCAGAGGCTGTGATCTGAAATCTGATCCGGGACAGATACCATGCCCGAAATCGTGGGGAAAAACACCAGAAGGGGTGAATCCTGTGGACAAGACAATAAGCATAAATGCGCCTTTGAGAAATGATATGGTCAGGCAGCTCAAATCCGGCGACCATGTTGAAATCAACGGAGTCGTATATGCTGCCAGGGATGCTGCTCACAAAAGGCTTATCGAAATGTTGGATAAAGGGGAAGAACTGCCTTTCGACATAAAGGATCAGATCATATATTATGTGGGGCCATGTCCCGCAAGGCCCGGCCATGTGATCGGATCTGCAGGACCCACCACCAGCGGGCGGATGGATGTATATACGCCAAGGCTCATAGAGTTGGGACTTGCCGGAATGATAGGGAAAGGTCTCAGAAGTGATGAAGTAGTGGAAGCTATGAGAAAATTCGGGGCTGTTTACTTTGGAGCCGTGGGCGGAGCCGGTGCACTGCTTTCCAAATGCATCGTTTCTGAAGAAATCGCCGCCTTCCCGGAATTGGGTCCGGAAGCGCTGAGAAAGCTGGTGGTCAGGAATTTTCCGGCTGTTGTTATCATCGACAGTGAAGGCAGGGATCTGTACAGTTCCGGTCGGAGACGATTTCAGCATGTCTTCGCACAAAATCGCAAGATGTGAGATTTGTTAACACTTTGATTATCGATCATAAAACAGGGTATATTTTAAGTCAACAATAGTGTATAATAAACTGTAATTTGTAAAAATGAACTTCAATATTTTACAGGAGGTTTATCATGGCAAAAGTAACCAAGGATATGATAATCGCTGATATTTTATCACTGGACAGGGGCACTGTGCCGATACTGCTCAGGATCGGGATGCCCTGCCTCGGCTGCCCGTCTGCATCCGGAGAGACTCTTGAAGAGGCATGCGCAGTGCATGGTGTGGATGTAGATGAGATCGTGAAAGAACTGAACGAATATTTGGAATCCAAAAACGGCTGAGGTCTGCCGTAGAGGTGTTTTTTGGCCATTATCTGATGGGAAAAAAGAATATCGGATCTGAGGTTGACAAAACAGCAGATCGTACTGTATTATATATACTTGTGTGGCTCAGACACACAGGTGTATACAATACAGTTATGGGCCATTAGCTCAGTCGGCAGAGCACTTGACTTTTAATCAAGGTGTCCCGCGTTCGAGTCGCGGATGGCTCACCAGGCAAATGCCAAGGTAAAACCCGCTAATTTCAACGGTTAGCGGGTTTTTATCATATCCTGTTTGTGAATTGCGTATGCAATATCTAATTGTTGCAAATGCATTGTAAATTTTCCTCATTTACCAATGACTCTTACACGACAGCAGACTACCTGAAAATGTAAACTGCTGTGTGTGCATCCGGCGATTGTTGCGTTTTGAAAGTAATCGATCCGGTTCGTTGTACCATTTTTGGACTTCTGGGCAATGGTACGATAGTTTTTCCAGTTTTTCATGTTTTTCTGTACCGTTTTCGGATTTCTGGGCGGATAATTATTGATTTTTTCCATTACAACTATACGTAATGTTAATTATGCGGGTTTTATGTAGACTATTTTGCTTCTGAAAAGGCTCTCCAAGTGTTTTTTTGTCCCAGAAGTCCAAAAATGGTACGGAAAATCGACTGAAACTTTTTCAGCGGTCCCGGGCATTCCCTGACGGCACCCCGGGGATATGACCAGGGATCAACTATCAAATATAGTGGAATGATGGCTGCATTCAGTGATTGCGTGCAACAAAGGAGAGAAAAACAGCGCAAGGCAACTTCCCGTATATGGGTGCTGCCTTGCATCCTGAGTGTTGTTGCTGCCCTTCTGCTTTATTGTTTTGACTTTCCTTGTATCAATGCCGCATAACGTGCATTTGTACCGGTAGTGTTTCGCTGGCACCAGCAGAGCTTCATTTGAGCCAGCGAGCTTCACTTGAACCGGCAGAGCTTCATTTGCACGGATCCTTGCAGGGCGGACACTTTGCAAAATACTCGTCATAGTATTTGTGTGTTGCGTCTTCGTATTTATGCACATGTCCATCGGCAACTTTGGTTATCGCGCAGTACATGTGATAGTGCTTCCCGCCCACATATATCGCCGGACCGGTGGCATTGCGGTATTCATGGACATGCCCGTCGGCAAGAGAAGTTTTCCCGCTCATATAATGAATGTGGCCNGGTTCGTTNCGGTCGCAGCTCGTCATTCCCTCATAGTTATGCCAATGCCGGTCATCTATCGTTGTTTTGCCAAGATAGTAATGTGAATGCATTGAAAACCACCTCCGATATATTGTATTTTATGTTAACCCCGCTTCTTGTGTGAACGATTCAGGCCAGTTGGTTAGCAAATCGGTTCAAAAAGACTCCTGCTTCAGAAGATTTCTTTGAATTAGTGANCTGATGCCTTGTTATAATTGATATATTGGATATATTTTGTTAAAATATATCCATAAAGAATAACAGACAGTGAGTTTTGAGATTATCTTATCTAACCTGCTAATGTTCACATCATATTGTTTTTGGAGGTATTATGACAATAGACCCGCGTTATGAAATACTTCTCAGTATCTATAGTATCGATTACCTTTTAAGATGCAATGTGGTGGAATTAGCTGGTAAGGAGCTCAGGCTCGCGCCTGTCTCAGGCAAGACAGATATGTTCCAGCCTCTTGATCCTGTGGTGCTGATCAGCCATGACACTGACAGAATAATGACCATGTCAGCGGATGTAGCTGACATTGACCAGCAATCCTGCTGTATCACGCTGATCATGCGCAATGAAGAAGTACCCCATGAGCGGCGTGTATTTGAAAGATATCCCGTATCACTTATGATCAGCGCCCGAAAAAAGTACTCCAANAAAAGGCTCCATATGCTTGTCAGGAACATCAGCCTTTATGGAATGATGGTGATTTCTGAAGTGGAGCTTGATGTGGAAGAGCAGATAGATATCGATCTGATTACTGAAAAGAACATGTTTTACTTCAGCGGCATGGTAGTCTGGAAAAACAGGCTGGTCAATGACAGCTTCGAATACGGTCTTCAACTGACACATTATGATATAGCTACCAGGTATATGTTCCAGGAATACCTGACGAAGCAGAAAACCAATTTTGCAAATATGATACCAAGGGCAAGATAGATCAAGTAAAACATATTAAGATACTATTTATACAGTCACATGATCTTATAAAAGTCCAGGTTTTCCTGCAATGCCTGATCCAGTGAGCCATTTGCCCTGATATATGTCTTATACCTGTTTTCCAGTTCCTTCACCTTTCTGGCACGCTGGATCTTGAACTGCGAAAGCAGGTCTGAGTAGATAGGCTGCTTTTCCAGTTGCTCTCTGATCTGCCTGGAAAACGGGCAGTGCTTGAAGAATATACTCCTTGCAACTCTGTTGAGCCGGGGGTTCCCGTTGGATTCATTGCATATCCATATCTCATATTCCGAGGTGAATATTTCCCGCAGCCTGTTGCGATATTTCGAAATCAAAGATTTAACCTTTTCCTTTGCTTCTTCGGTGAGTTCACGGTTTTTGCGGTAGAACTGTATATAGTCCGCATAATCGGCCGTCAGGGAGCTTTGCGTGATATCATTCCAGGCGGAGCCCATCATGGTCCTGCAGAGCTCCCATCTGAAATTGCCCGCCAGCCTGATGATCATATCGTCGAGATTTTCATCGGTGAAAACCGGCAGTATGAATCTCCCCGGGCTGCTCCTGACTCTTCCGGTGATCTCCTGCCACATCATTGCCTTTGTACCGTAAACAGGCATGAGCAGTATGTCAGGCATCACTTTTTTCATAATCAGCTCTTTTTCTATACCCTTTTCGTCATTTCTGTAATGTATCTCCCTGTGGAAGAGTGAGTAGTCTATCTCCAGCACCCTGTTCAGCTTTTCACGGATGACGGAGGGCGAAACGAATGCGCGGTCAGGGTCGTAAGGAGCGGCATCTCTGTGCAGTATGGGAAAATACGTAGATATCCTGCCCTGGACCAGTTTATGGTTGTTTTTTACCATATTGGTGATCTCGAAGGTCAGCCTGTCTTCGCGATTGTTCATATAGGCCGCTTTATCGCTGTCGGTCAGCTTTCCCTGCTTTTTAAGCTGCCGGAACGTATCTGCATAATCATGGCCAAAACTGTCTACCGANGGATCCTTTGACATGNTGNATATTTCGNTCAACCATTCATGCATGAAGTATACATTGANATCTTCGGTGACATGATCCATGCCTGCCAGCTTGTAGATAGCCATTATCTGATNTGTGTCAAGGAGTTTTTCATCCATATAGCCAAAGGACAGGAACATCCTGATCAACCTGGAGTCATCCTTTGTTTGGAGGGCTTTTCTGAAGACTTCAGAGTAGATGTCAAAAAACTGATCTGCTACTGCTTTTCTGACGGTCCTGGCGGTTTCATCGGTTGAAAGCTTGTCCTTGAGGTTTCTGAATGCTGTGAGATTCATCATGAAGCAGGTTGCTTTATCTTCCGGGATCCCGGCGTATTCCAGGATCCTGACCGCACTGTTGTTCAACTCCTCGGGCAGGCTGAGTATCGAGTCCGGTGAAACAGATATGCTGCCTGATTTTCCGTCAGTTTGTTCCAGGACAGACAATGCTGCTGTCCTGTCNGTATGCAAATGCTCGAAATAATCGAAATCGATGCCTGTATCGTGNTTGTATTCCTGATCCATGTGTGAGGATATGTCCTTCAGCTTGTCATATATGTATGATGCGGCATCCAATGCAGGTGTATAGTCGATGTTCTTTTCTCTCATCTCGAAGGCGGCTTTTATAAATGCGCTGTAGGCATTATCCTCGTCAGTGCTGTAGAGGAAACTGATGATCTCTTCCATATGTCTGAAGACCCTGCGCAGGTCGGCTATTATGATTTCAAGGCACTGTGATGCTTCAGCCGCATGTTTTCCNGTCACGTACATGTCCGCTGAAAAGAAGGATTTCCTGATGTCAGGCGATATGCTGTTCAGGCGCTGGTAATAGAGGACCTGGTCCTGCAAACCGGCATCTTCCCGAATAGATACTGAGATACCNGCTTCTTCTGATTCCGTGAATTGCCTGCTGAAGGCTGNGGGTATCGTGATGCCTTTCTCTTGCAGATTTTCAGCTGCGGATCTGCCTGTTTCAGAAACATTTCCGGATAGCGGGTCCAATTCGTATGTGTCGACAATTGATACATAGTAGGCACACAGATTGCGGTATATGCTGTCTATGGCACGACACAATGAGAGTGCCCTGCCGAGAGCCTGGTATGAGTTGAGTATCAGATAACATATTGAATTGATTATATATGCACCATACTCTTTCTGCTTACTGACCAGTTCTCTCAGTTCATGCCTGCTCTGCGCAGGGCGGGAGAACAGACAGCAGTCTGTGGCGGCAATGTATGTCATCATGTTTTTTCCATTGGTAAACAGCTCATTGGCACCTATAAAGATGTTCTCATCGAGGTCGAAAAGTTTATATCCGATGCGGACTGTATTGTCAGAGTCCGCAGGAGCGGGCTGGCTGCCTGCAGAAGAAATGTAAGCTTCAAGCTTTCCCTGAAGCAGCAGTATCAATGCATCCGGACTTTCGCCCTCGGTCATGACCTTATGATTCCTTTGCACATTATACGTGCCATTGTTATTTGCGCCGTTAACACTTGCCTGATGATCCATCCGACTGCTCCGTTATGATTTGTGATAGATAATGAAAAAATTGACTACATATATTATACATCAATTCTGTGCCGCGTTAAAGTAAGGCTATGATGTTATTGTCGGGTAATCTGTTTCAGACACCAGCACTTGTATTACATAGTTCTGGAATGGCGGTCATCTGTAGTTCCGGGAATGTCGGTAAGGGTCAGTCCGCTGTTTTTTTCTTCGGCCCACCTGATATTCCATTCGTTTTCAAAGAGCAAAACCGACTTTTCTCCGCTGTCCTGCACCACCATGGTCGAGCTTGTGAGGTTGAGCCCTGCCGTATCGTCCACCTCCGAAGCTATCCATCTTGCATACCTGTAGGGAAGGTGGTTGATTTTAAGATCGACGCCGTATTCATGCTTCAGTCTGTGCTCCAGCACTTCGATCTGCAGGATCCCGACAGCTCCCACTATTATCGATTCCATGCCTGAATCAGGCTGCCTGAATACCTGGATCGCCCCTTCCTCCGCAAGCTGAGAGATGCCTTTGATGAATTGCTTTCTCTTCATCGAATCTGCGGGAGAGACTCTGGCAAAGTGCTCAGCAGGGAATACAGGGATGCCTTCGTACCTGAAACGCCTGTTACCTTCGCACAGCGTATCGCCAATCCTGAATATGCCAGGATCAAACACCCCTATGATATCGCCCGGGTAGGCTTCTTCCACGATAGCCCGATCCTGGGCCATGAATTGCTGGGGCTGCGCCAGCCTGACTTCCTTGCCGGCCCGCACATGATAAACTGACATGCCTTTTGTGAATCTGCCGGAGCAGACGCGTATGAAAGCCAGCCTGTCCCTGTGGGTCGGGTTCATATTTGCCTGGATCTTGAAGACAAATCCGGAAAAGCTCTCAGATACAGGATCGATCTCACCTGCATCAGACATTCTCGCTCCGGGCGGCGGAGCCATTTCCAGGAACTCCTCCAGGAACGGCTGTACTCCGAAATTCGTCATGGCGCTTCCGAAGAACATGGGAGTCAATTCTCCGGTAAGGACTTTTTTCAACGAGAATTCATCACCGGCTATATCCAGCAGTTCGATCTCCTCTTGCAGTCTGTCGTGGTAATGACTGCCCAAAAGGTCAGCAAATACGGGATCGTCGACAGATCCTCTGATGGAGTTTACAACGGTACTGCCATGCCTGCTCCCTTCAAACAGCTCTATCTGCTGGAGTTTTCTGTTGTATACGCCCTTGAAATCCCCGTCAGTGCCAATTGGCCAGTTCATGGGATATGAGCGTATGCCAAGTACGTTTTCGATCTCTTCCATCAGAGAAAAGGGGTCCTTGCTTGCCCTGTCCATTTTATTGATAAAGGTGAATATGGGGATGCCCCGCATTTTACAGACATGAAACAGCTTTATTGTCTGTGCCTCCACTCCTTTTGCACCGTCAATGAGCATCACGGCGCTGTCGGCTGCCATAAGCGTCCTGTAAGTGTCCTCACTGAAGTCCTGATGACCCGGAGTATCAAGTATATTTATGAAATATCCGTCATATTCAAACTGCATGACNCTGCTGGTAACTGATATACCTCTCTGCTTCTCTATCTCCATCCAGTCCGAAACGGCATAGCTGCCTGATTTCCTGGCCTTGACGGCACCTGCGAGTCTGATGGCNCCTCCATACAGCAGAAGTTTTTCAGTGATGGTGGTTTTTCCTGCGTCAGGATGTGAAATTATTGCAAAGGTCCTTCTTCGTTCTGTTTCAGCCTTAATAGTGTTGATCCTGCCTGATTCCGTCTTTTCGCTCATTTTACGATCATTCCCCGATAAAATTTTTCATTTCATATTAACTTATAACAAACATTCCTGTCAAACATATAATAAATGTACTATAATAGAAAATAGAACAGAGAAATATCCAAAAGAGTGAGGAGAAAGCAAATGACATATACAAAAGAGCAGATAACGATCACTTTTGATTCAGGGGAAAAAACTGCAGTCGTCCGTAAAGGCACGACACTGCTTGAACTGGCTCGTGAATTCGCCAGCCTGCGCCGTGAAGCCATAATTGCGGCAAGAGTGGACAATGATATCAAGGAGCTGACATATGGGCTGCAAGAAGACTGCAATGTGAGCTTCATAGACCTGACAGAGGAAGACGGGATGAGGATATACAGAAGAAGCCTGTATTTCATATTCATGAAAGCGGCCAACGATCTGTTTCCTGACAGAAGAGTAATCATCAGCCATGCGGTAAGCAGGGGGTTGTACTGTGAGCTGAGGGGTGAAAAGGAGCTTGAGCCGCATGAAGTTAAGCTTATCGAAGACCGAATGCATGAGATAGCAGAACAGGCGATACCCTTTGAGAAAAGAGAGCTTCCACTTCAGGAAGCGGAGGCATTGTTCGAGTCCAGCGGCAGGATGGACAGATACCATGCCATTGAGCACAGAAACAAGGCACTTGTCACGATATACAACTGTGGTGGCATGGATGACTATTTCTACGGCTATATGGCTCCTGATACCGGATATATAAAGGTATTCGGACTTAAATACTATCAGGGTGGGCTCATTATAAGGTTTCCCGATAAATCATCACCGGGGAGACTGCCTGAATTTATTGAGCAGGAAAAGCTGTTCAACATATATCTGGAATTCAAAAGATGGGGCCGCATACTGGAGATCGAGAATGTGGGCGCACTCAACAATCTTGNCAAGGAGGGCAGGATCACTGAGATAATAAGGATCTCCGAGGCGCTGCACGAAAAGAAGATAGCAAATATAGCAGACATGATCGCCGACAGCGGGCACAGGAAAAAGATCATCCTCGTATCCGGTCCTTCATCATCAGGCAAGACCACATTCGCCCAGCGACTTTCCATACAGTTGAGGGTCAACGGCCTTAAGCCAGTCACCATATCGCTGGATGACTATTTTGTCAATCGTGAGGAAACGCCCAGGGACGAGGACGGAGAATACGATTATGAAGCACTCGAAGCGATAGACGTGAAGCTGTTCAACAAGCAGCTCAATGAGCTCATCCAGGGCAAAGAGGTGGAACTGCCGCTATTCAATTTCAATACCGGATCAAGGGAGCCGGTGGGCAGAAAACTGCAGATAGATGATGATCATGTACTGATCATCGAAGGCATACATGGACTCAACGAAAAGCTCACTGCGGAGATACCGCGGGAAAGCAAGTTCAAGATATATGTAAGCGCACTCACATCGATGAACATCGATGACCATAACAGGATCCCGACGACGGACAACAGGATCCTCAGGCGGATAATCAGGGACCACCAGTTCAGAGGCTGCAGTGCAGTGAGCACTATCAGGAGATGGCCCTCCGTCAGGCGCGGTGAGGAGAAGAATATCTTCCCGTTCCAGGAAAGTGCNGATGTCATGTTCAACTCGGCGCTGATGTATGANCTGGGTGTTTTGAAGACATACGCCGAGCCGCTGCTCCTGGAGATCGACAACAGNACCGTGGAATACTCCGAGGCGAGAAGGCTCATCGAATTCCTGAGTTATTTCCTGCCGATAGACGAAAAAGATGTGCCTGCCAACTCCATCATCAGGGAGTT
>JGI24709J26583_10001618_pt1 | contig 19060 bp, 17 predicted proteins | sample BioPla2DNA1_FD_26583 | JGI IMG/M metagenome (IMG submission 26583) | reverse complement strand
CGATCCTCGTCTGGACCGCCATCTTGCAGGTGTAGTTCAATGGTAGAACGCGACCTTGCCAAGGTCGACACGGGGGTTCGATTCCCCTCACTTGCTCCATTGATTGTAATGGTTAAGTTAATAGCCAAGACTGCCGCTGATAAGTAGATATCAAGGCAGTTTTTTTGTATTCCAAATTCAATAAATAAAACCTTATTATTACTGTTTAATCTTGACCCTATTTCCCAGCATGAAAAGAGAGTTAAATGTGGTTAATATGGTATAATTAACACGGAAATAGCGATATTTTTAGAAAGGAGTTTTAGTATGAGGACAATTATTAATCAGAAAGATAAAAAAGCATTGTTTGAGCATCTTGAAAAAATGCATCCATACGACATTGTTGAAGCGATAAAAGAACTCACTGAAGAAGAACAGGATTTGTTTTATTCATTACTTCCAGAAGAAGAAATCGGAAGAATTATCGCTTATATGGAACCTGAAGAAGCGGCAGATGTAATTGATGATTTTGAATTTGAAATTCAAAAAAATATTATGAATGCCTTAGACCTTGATGATGCAGCCGACATTATTGTTCATTTGGACAATGAAGAAGAATTAATTGATGCCTTAGAGAATGAAGAAAGCATTTCTCAAGTTCTTACCTATGATGAAGATGAAGTAGGTGCTCATATGTCCGATGGTTATATCGACCTTGTTTTGGGCATGAATATTAAAACTGCTACTAAAAAAGTTATCAAAGAGGCCGGTCAAGTAGACATCCTTAATCTTATTTTTATTGTTGATGATAAAAATAAATTTCAAGGTACTGTTGAATTAAGAGATTTAATTAAAACTAAAGCACCTGCATTTATCGACGATATAACGGAATTAAGTCCATATGTTTTAGATACTGATGATATCGAAGAAGCAGTTCATAAAATGAAAAATTATGGCTTATATGATATGGCAGTTGTAAATGACAAATTAGAACTTATTGGTATATTAACTATTGATGATGCTATTGAAATTTATCATGAGGAATCAGTTGATGACTTTGAAAAATTATCTGCTCTGCCTGATACAAGCACAAAAGGTCTTTTAATATCAGCCGCAAAAAGACTGCCATGGTTATTATTGTTATTAGTTCTATCAATGCCAATTGCCTTAGCAACCAGTCGTTTTGAAGAAGTAATTACTTCAGTAGCTGTACTTGCCTTATTTCAACCGCTGATTCTCGATGCTGGAGGAGATGTGGCCAGCCAGACATTAGCTGTAACATTAAGGCTGCTTACTACGGATTCTAAAAAAGCCTTAAGAAACGGTGGAAAAGAAATTCTTGCAGGTCTCATTAATGGTATAACACTGGGAATTGTTGCTGGCCTGGTTTCTTATCTTATTTCCAAGGTCATGGGTATCCACGAACCGTTTGATATATCTTTAGTGGTGTTTTTATCACTAAGTCTGACTGTGGCTACAGGACCAATTTTTGGATTATTTATTCCAATTTTATTAGATAAAATGAATGTTGATCCAGCTGTCGCATCAAGTCCTTTTATCACTACGTTAATTGACATTACTAGCGTAATAATTTATTTTGGCTTTGCTACATTATTGTTGGGGGTGATTTAGATGAAAGAATTAATGAGTCTGAATGATGCTCAATTAAAGAAAACTTTATCTAAAATGCATCCATATGACATTGCTGAACAGATGAAAAAATCATCAAGTGATGCCCAAATGCGTTTAATTAAATTAATGTCACTTAATAAAACAGTTGAAGTCTTTTTAGAATTGCCAACTGAAGTTTCACGAAACTACTTCAGTTTATTAACTGAAAATCAGAAGAAAAGGTTCTTACAGGAATTTGAAATGGATGATTTAAAATTTTTCATTACCAGTTTCGAAGAAGATTACCAATTTTATCTGACAGGTTTATTATCAAATACCAAACAGGCAACTCTTAAAGCACTGATGAGTTATGATGAAGAAACTATCGCATCTATTATGAGTACTGATTTTATTACTATTAATAAAAATTCGAATATTAAAGAAGCTACTGCTCACGTTATCAATAACTCCAAAGATAGTGATTTTATTGATGATGTTTTCGTCGTAGATGAAAATAATGTTTTAATAGGAAGTATTAATTTAAAAGATTTAATCAGCGCCAGAGCAAACGATTCACTTAATGATATTACCTACTCTATTAACAGTTATCTGAAATTAGATGACTCTATCAATCAAGGTTTTAAAAAATTCAAGAATTACGCTAAAAATGTCTTGCCGGTTTTAAATGATGAAATGCAGATAATCGGTATCATCACTGCAGATGATGTATTAAATGTAATGGTTTTAGAACATGAAGAAGATATTGAAAAAATGACCGGGGTTGGAGATTATGATGAATCCTCTAATGCTTTTGTTCGAGCGTATCAAAGGCTTCCATGGCTATTGATATCGGTACTGCTGAACTTAGTTATAGCCGTGTTGCTTTCAGTGTTTGAAAAAACCTTAATTGAAGTGGTTGCGTTAATAATGTTTCAGCCGATGATTTTAGGTATGGCTGGAAATATCGGAACACAATCAATCGCAGTAACAATTTTAAAATTAAATCAAGATGAACTTGAAGAGAAAAAGGCGGAAAAGAAACATATTTTAAAAGAAATAGGAATCGGTTTTCTAAATAGTATTGCCGTTGGCATCGCAGGATTCTTGCTATCTTACGGCATTTTAAAATCGATCAATATCGGAAATCACAGTCCGTTATTGCTGGCTTTAACAATCGGTACCTCGTTAACAGGTGGTATGTTTGTCTCTGCTCTGGCAGGTGTTTTCATTCCGATCATTTTAGAAAAATTAAATGTAGATCCAGCAATTGCCTCAGGACCAATCATTTCTACTTTAAATGACCTGTTTGCTTTACTGATCTATTTTGGAATTGCAACATTGATATTTATATTGTAAAAACAACAAGCAGCTGAAAAGATGGTTGTTTTTCAGCTTGAGGAATCTATTTATTATAAAAGTATAATAATCATGCCATTATTTATTCAATTTTGTTTTTATATATCAATAATAGCTATCTTACAGAATCACTTCATTTGTTTTATTTAACTGAAGCTGATATTGAGATATAATATAATTAATAGAACGGAGAACCCTATGAGAAAAGCCTTAAAAATCGCCCTGGAAAAAGAACAGATTGAAGTCAAAAACAAATATGATATTATTGATGCTTATGAAATACATCTATATGGTGATGAAAGAGACAACTTTAATTTATATCCTTTGTTAAATAAACCCGTTTTGGCCGTACACTATCCACTAAAGAGATGTGATATTGTCCAAGTTGCCAAAGAAAGAAATACTAAATACTTTAAAAAAGTAATTGATTTCTGCAAAGCAATAAATGCAGGTCTAATAATACATGCTGATAGTCCTTCCTTTGATGTCTTTAACAATCCCGATGTTGAAGCTTTCTGTAAAATCATCAAAAGAAAAGAAATCATCTTGCATGTAGAAAACTGTTATCTACATATTGGAGCGAAAGAAGGATTAAATATCACTAAATATTTAAAAAACAGAATTGGTGACAAATTTGTTTATCCTCTTTTAGATACCTGTCATTTAATGATGAGTTCTATGTCTTTCAAATATGAAGAAAATTCTTTTTTCCAGACAATGGATAACTATAAAAGCAAATGCTTTATTATGCATTTAAATGATAGTATTGGTTCAGGAGAAAAAGAAACAGGTGGGGTACATGGAACTAACTTTTCCAGAAACTCCTATCTTTTAAATAATATTTTATGGAAAATCTACAACTACGAAAAAGAAGGTTATAATGTCGATTGTGTTTTAGAAATAAATGAACAGGACTATGTCAATGTCCCTGATGCGATGGAGTTAGCAAAAAACATTGATATTTTCTGGAATGATTACATCATGCAAGAGCAAAATAATGATGATTAATGAAAAAAGTTTGTAACAGATGCACTATCACATAATTAAAAAAGGTATCAAGTCAAAAACAAGATACTTTTTTAAGTATAGTTTACCCATAAACAATTCTGGTAAATGCAACATAAATTACTTTTCAACTTTACATCTCTTGTCTGTATAAATTTGTCATACTTATAACCCTTTGTTATATATTTATAGTATGAATCAAATAAATATCAATTTTAAAGTATTTTAACTGATATATTCATTTTAAAATTCAGAGAATTTAACGAAACAGTCTTTTTGCTTTCACTTTTTGGCCAGAAAACTCTATAATAGAGATAGACAATTTATTAATAAAAAACTATGAACAGAAATTGGTATAGATTAGATACTGCTGCTTTACTCTTTCCAGCAGTTATGAACAAAAATTGGAGTAATGCTTTTAGGCTGGAAGCGACTATCAATCATGAAGTCGACCCTTTTATCCTGCAAAAAGCTGTCGATGACTTGCAGGTACGCTTTCCTTCTTTTTATGTCGGCTTGCGAACTGGTTTTTTCTGGTGCTATTTACAACAGATGGAAGAAACTCCTAAAGTAATGAGTGATTTTGCCTATCCTTTGACTTTTATGTCCTATAAAGAATTGAAAAACAGCTGTATGAGAATTCTTTATTACAAAAACAGAATTGCCGTAGAGTTCTTTCACGGTGTAACTGATGGAACCGGAGGAAACATTTATTTTTGTTCACTATTGGCTCGCTATTTAGAAATTAAATTCGATATCGAAATTGGAAAAAGCCCTTTTGTGGTTAATCATGATGAACCTGTCAGCAAGGAGGAATTAGAAGATAGTTTTCATAAACATACTAATGATTATCCTGCCAGCAGAAAAGAAACCAGCTCTTATCAGTTAAAGGGAACTAAAAATAAGAATGATTATTTTACTTTAATAACCGGCATCGTTGAAACAACAAAGCTTAAGGAAATCTCCAATCGTTACAACTGTACCATCACAGTATTTCTGACAGCTGTAATGATTGAAAGTCTTATCGAAATACAAAAAGAAAAATGTTTACCACAACTGCAAAAACATGTCAAAATTACTATTCCTGTCAATCTGAGAAAACTATTTGGCAGTAAAACTGTTCGTAATTTTGTTTTACCAATTAATGTAGGAGTAGACCCTAAAAAGGGAGATTATTCTCTGAAAGATCTCTGTATATCTATTGCCAGTCAATTTAATTATGAAATAACAACTCAAAACATGGCTAGTAGAATAGCCTCTAATGTTAATCCCCAAAAAAATATCCTTTTACAGGCTACTCCTTTACCAATAAAAAGATTAGTAATGGGAGCTGTCTATCATAGAGCAGGAATTTTAACTTCCAGTTTAAACATCTCTAATCTTGGTCTTGTTAAACTGCCAAAAGAAATGGATCCTTTTATTGAGAGAATTGAGTTTATCATTTCGCCACAAAAAAATAACATCAACAACTGTTCGGTTTCTTCTTATAAAAACCATACTTATATCAATATTAATCGCAATATTGTAGAATCAGAATTAGAAAGAGTCTTCTTTTCTAAACTGGTTGAACTGGGTATACCTGTGACCATAGAAAGTAATAGGGGGTAAATAAATGTATTGTGTTAAATGCGGAGTTAAATTAAGTGATGACTTAACTGTTTGTCCTTTATGTCAAACAAAAATCTACTATAATGAAGAACAGATTAAAGCAATAAAAGAAAAAAAATATCCTGAAACAATGCCAACCAGAAGCAACGCCAATAGATCACTCGCTTCTATTTTGACTATGCTTTCATTACTTACTATTTCCATAATCCTGATTTTATGTTATCAGGTCTATGATGAAATCAGATGGGGTGGCTATGCTGTTTTCAGTGTCGGTGTTTTCTATTGTGTATTTGTCTTACCTTTATGGTTTAAAAAGATTAACCCGATAATTTCTGTATTAATCAATCATACAGCAATTTCGCTATTTCTTTTATACATTAACCTTAAAACAGGAGGCGATTGGTTTTTATCCTTTGCTTTACCTTTAAATATCATCATCTGTGTCAATGTCATACTTGCCATAATCCTGATTAAATATGTCAGCAAAGGTCGATACTTTTTCGCTGGAGGAATAATTATTCTTATTGGTCTTTCAAGTATGTTGATTGAATTTTTTCAACATCTTACTTTTGATACCAAAATGTTTGTCTGGTCACTATATGTTGTCGTATGTTGTGGTATCTTTGGAATCTTTTTGATTCTGGCTGGAATAATAAAACCTTTAAAAAATTATCTCAATAAGAGATTCTTCATTTAGAGTGTCAAGCACTCTTTTTTATTTACTAATAAAATAAAGGCTTGTATAATAATCACATATTTAAAAAGAGTGGAGGATAATTATGGAAAAAAATAGAATGGAAAAAAGATATGGCTTACCAACGGCTATTTCAATGGTCATTGGTATCGTTATCGGTTCAGGAATATTCATCAAAGGAGGCAAAATCTTAAGTCTGACTAACGGAAACATGCTCCAGGCAATCGCCGTAATTCTTGTTGTCGGTCTGATCTGTATTATCTGTTCACTGGTTTTTGCTTCCCTGGGTTCACAATATGAAAATGTCAATGGTGTGGTAGATTTTGCTGAAGTAGCTTTAGGCCCCAAATATGCCTACTTTGTCGGTTGGTTTATGACTACCATCTTTGCTCCGACAATCGCTGCAATGTTAGCTTTTTTCTCGGCCATGATGTTTGGAGCTTTATTCAATATCGAAGCTGTCGATTTTGCAACTGGAAATATCAACTATATGACCATTGGTATTGGAGCAACATTTTTAATGCTGGCCTATGGTATCAATGCCTTATCACCAATAATAGCAGGTAAACTTCAAGTAGGCTCAACCATCATTAAACTGGTTCCTCTAGTGCTGATGGGGGTTATCGGTACAATTGTTGGAATTAAAAATGGATCAACACAAACAGTTTTAAACTTTGTTAATACTGCTGAATATGTCTCCAGTGAAGGTGGCTTCTTTAATGCTGTTGTTGGTTTTGCCTTTGCTTATGAAGGCTGGATTTTTGCTACTTCTATTAATTCAGAACTTAAAAATGCTAAAAGAAATTTACCTTTAGCTTTAATAATTGGCTCAGTAACCGTAACAATATTGTATGCCCTGTACATCTTCTCTATGAGCTCTTTAAAAGATGTTTCTCTTATCATAGGCACCTGGCCTTTTGGGGAGAAACTGGCTGGTCTGGCTTTCGCAAATGTCTTTGGCAAGCCATTTGGAACTTTAATTTATGTTTTTATAACTATCAGTTGTCTTGGCACACTTAATGGTGTTGTAATGAGCAGCTGTCGTTCACTTTACTCTTTATCAGTTAGAAATCTGGGGCCTGATCCTGAATTCTTCGGAGATATTGACAAACAAAATAATTTTGCTATCAAATCATCACTGATAGGTATGATGTTAGCTGGTTTCTGGTATGGCTGGACTACCACTATCTGGATGGGTGGTCCAGATATGATGGGCACATTACATACCAATAACTGGATTGGCTGGGAACCAGATGAAGTGTGTATCATCTGTCTATATTTGATGTATATACCAATGATGATTGGACTGATGGTCAAAGCTAAAAACTTATCCTTTATCGAAAGATTTGTTATTCCATTTTTAGGCTTGTTGTCATGCTTATTCTTCTGTTACAGCTGCTGGGTAGGCAAAGGCTATCAGCAATGCCTTGGTTTTTTAATTTTCTTTACTATTGTTGAACTTATCGGTTTTGCCTTTTTAAAAAAAGGAAAAAAGAAGTAACCATTGAAAAAACAATTATTGACCAGGTTTAAATTTTCATCAAATTGAAAGGGAAAAAGAATATGTACTATTGTTTTAAAAAAATTAATATTGCCTCACCATTTCCCACTACTCAATGTGGACATATTTCTCAAACAAGAGAATTATCTGATTACAAAGATAATCTATTTGCCAGAGTCATCAGCTTTAAAGATGATAAAAACTGGTTGTTTCATATTTCCGCTGATGTTTTAGCAATTAATCGAGAATTTCGTTTACAACTTCAAAAAACCATTAGAGAAAAACTGAATAATAACAATATTAATCTAATAACCTCTGCTACTCATACCCATTATGGCAACGACATCAATAATATTGACTATCTAAAATACCTGATGGAAATATTAATTAAAGGCATTACGGCAATGCAATACCAACAGATTGGAGAAGTAAAGTGTACTTACAGCAACATGCATACTACAGCTGTTGGAAAATCAAGAATTTCAGGTTATGAGACAAATTTAGAATATTTAAACTTAATCACCTTCTACAAAAATGAAAATATTCCTTTTTTAAGAATTGTTGTTAATAACTGCCACCCTACCATTCTGCATGCTGATGTTCCATTTTTTTCAGCTGAATATCCAGGTTATGTTTTAAAACTGATGGAAAAAGAAAATAAAAATATTGATCACAGTTTTATGATGGGAGCTTCAGGAGATATCTCTTCCAGATTTGTCAGAAGTGGTCAAAAATATGAAAACATGGTTGAACTGGCTGAACGACTGTTTGAAGAAATAAAAGTTTTAATCAATAGAGATGGCAATAAATACCCATTGAAACTTGACTATCATGAAGTCGAAGTAGCTTTAGAACATGAATTTATTCCTATTGATTTATCAGCTATTCGGACAGATTTAACGACCAGAGAACTGGAAACTATCCGATATGGTCAAATAGTGCGAGCTCAGCTGAAACAGTCTAACGACATCATCAAAAAAGCCAATTTAGCCAGTTGGAATTTAGGAGCAGTAAAGATTGTTTTCGTTCCTAATGAAATATTTTCAGCATATATGAGCCCGTTAGATCTTTCGAAAACCATCTTAGTATCTTACTCAAATGGCTATGGACCATATATTTTACCAATCGGTTTTCCATATCTGACTTATGAAATGTTTACCGATACCCTGACAGTTCAAACAAAAGAAAAACTGATGAAAATCATCAGCACTATCTGATATTAAAGCTACTTGCAAAAGTGGCTTTTTAATATTATTGAATAAATCAAGCTGTTATAGATGCTTTACTCGACCCAAAAAATGTCTGTAAACAGCTTCATTATCAGCACCATCAACATTTTGAGATTGGAATACATAAGGACGTTTACCTTTTGCAACGACAATTTTCATCGCTTCAGTAATCGCAATATTCAATAAAAACATTGTCACAATTGAGCTGGCTGGACCTGTTTTAATTCCACCTATATCCATCATCGCATCACCTTCAGGAACACAGTTATCGATAATTAAATCAGCGTGATCATAAAGCTTTTTGCCACTTGGATGTCTGCTGGTCGAAGCTTTTGACTGCGTTAAGTTAGTTACCGCAACAGTATAGACTCCCTCTTTCTGGGCTCTGGCTGCCATTTCAATCGGCATTGCATTTCTACCCGAATTGGAAGTGATAATCATCATATCACCTGGTTCAATAAAATAAGAATCATAGATAATGTCAGCCAATCCACATGTTCTTTCCACTTCCCCACTTCTTCTTGCCCCAAATGAAGTTAAAGTATCAGGATCTAACATTGCATTAATATTCCCTAATCCACCTGCTCTGACAAACAGTTCAATACCCAGCATATGAGAATGGCCAGTTCCAAAAGTGTGAATCAACTTGTCATTTTCAATATTTTCGGCAATCTTTGTTGCCAGTACTTTCAGTGACTCTTTATTTGCTTTTTCAGCATGCTTACATAAAGCACTGATTTTTTCACTATATTCATATTCAAAACTCATTATATTTTACCTCTCCACAATATTATCTGATTTTTTTCTTTTTCTTTCTATTCTTATTATAAATCCTTTAGAGACATTTTCAATTAAAGAATATTAAAAAACCCTAAATTTGATTCCATTCAACTTTTAGGGTTTTATCTAGAATTATTGATTAAAAATAATATTTGTCAACTTTAAATACCTTCTATGGATAAATTTAATAATATAGTCTGATATTTTGATCAATAATAGTTGAAGTTTTTTTATATTTTACACTTTAAACAATGACAAATTATTTTTATAGATGCTTAATTCTATTACCGAATTTTTTATAAATTGCTTCATTATCATATCCATCAACATTTTGTGATTGGAATACATAAGGACGTTTACCACGAGAAACAACAAGTTTCATTGCCTCAGTAATGGCAATATTTAATAAAAACATTACTACAATTGTACTGGCTGGTCCAGTTTTAATGCCATCAATATCCATCATTCCATCACCAATTGGACAACAGTTATCAATAATCAAATCAGCAAACTCATAAGCTTTTTTACCACTTGGATGTCTACTGGTAGAAGATTTAGACTGATTTAAGTTAGTTATTACAACTGTAAAGACTCCTTCTTTTTGCGCTCTGGCAGCCATTTCAATTGGCATCGCATTTCTACCTGAATTAGTATTGATAATCATCATATCTCCGGCTTCAATTCCGTAAGTATCATAGATAACATCTGCAACACCAGGAGTTTTTTCCATCGGTCCACTTCTTCTTGCTCCAAAAGTAACCAGCACATCTGGATCTAACATCGCACAAACATTTCCTAAGCCTCCTGCTCTGAAAAACATTTCCAAACCAGCCATATAAGAATGTCCTGTACCGAATACATAGATGATTTTATCGTTTTCAATATTTTCAGCTATTTTTTCAGAAAGATAAATTACTTTCTCTCTATTAACTTCTTCTGCATGTTTACATAAAGCAATAATCTTTTCACTATATTCAAATTTCATAAATTCCTTCACCCTTTCGCTCTCTTTTTTATTACTTTTTAAACTCCAACACCTTTCTATTTTCTACATTATTATCCTTAGTTATCCTTTCTATTTTATTATAAACCCTTTAACAGGATTTTTAAATGAAAGAAACTAAAAAAGTTGTTATAATAAAATCAGCGAGGAAATATTATGAAATCATCTTATGTTGAACTTTATCAAAAGGGAAAAGCTAGAATTTCTCAAGAAGAAATCTGTACAGATGACCTGCAAGATAATGAAGCCATCATACAAACAGACTTCAGTATGATTTCAGCCGGAACAGAACTGTCAAGGGTATTTGAAATTAAAAAAGGATTTTCATATCCTGTCAGACCTGGCTACTGTTCTGTTGGGACGGTAATTAAAAAAGGTGCTGGATTAAAAGATTTAGAAATTAATGATCGAGTCTTTTTCAATGCTCCACATAGCTCTTTGGTCAGATGGAAACATACCAACAGCACTCAAGGTCCTCAAATCTATAAGTTAGATCGTGACATAAATCCTAAACATGCGACCATTATTAATCTGGCTTTGGTAGCTATAAGTGGTGTCAACAGCAGCGAAGTCAAACTTTCAGACAATGTGGCTGTTTTCGGTATGGGTAATATTGGTATCTTAACTGCTTTGATGTATCAGAAATCAGGAGCCAATGTTATTGCTGTTGATCCGATAGAAAATAGATGTCAGCTGGCTCAAAAGATGGGAATCAAAAATGTTATCTGTCAACAAGCTGATAAACAAGTTGAAGAAATCATGAAGTTTACAGCTGATAGAGGTGTTGAAATTGCAGTTGATGTTACAGGAATAAGTGAAGCTATTATTACCGCTATCAACTGCACCAGACAATATGGTCAAGTGATCTTACTTGGTTCTCCTCGAGCATCTTATAAAACTGACATTACCCCTGTTTTTAACCGCATACATATGAAAAACTTAAAAGTAATCGGCGCATTTAATCAATTAGCACCAGTTAATCCGGTTGAAGGTTCTTTTAACAGTGTTGTTAAAAATTATCAGGTTGTTTGTAATTTAATCAAAAACGGTGATATTGATGTAGAAAAAATAATCAGTCACATCATCTCACCAGAAGATATCGAAACTGCTTATCATGGTTTAATGTATGATAAAGAAAACTACAATTGTGTAATTTTAGATTGGCAAAAATGTCAGTCATTTTAAATAATAGGAGGAAATTTATGATTAATATTGGTATTGTAGGTTCTGGATTTATTGTTCCAATTTTTATTGAAGCTGTTAAAAATGTGGGTGGCTATCATATTAGAGGCATTATGGCGAGAAGAGAAAATGTATTAAGTGAATTAAAAGAAAAATATTCTATTGACTACTACACTTTGGATTATAAAGAAATGTTCAATGATCCCCAAATTGATGCTATCTATTTAGGCGTTCCTAATTCAGATCACTATTTCTATGCTAAAGAAGCCCTGCTGGCTGGCAAGCATGTTATTGTAGAAAAACCTTTCTGCCATAAATACAAATTCGCCAAAGAAATTGTTCAGTTGGCAAAAGAAAAAAATCTGATTGTTTATGAAGCTATTACCAATCAATCACTGCCAAACTATCAGAAAATAAAAGAGTTGCTGCCAGATATTGGTGATATAAAACTACTCGATTTAAACTTCTCCCAATACTCTTCTCGTTATGACAAATTTAAATCAGGAATCACTTTACCAGCCTTTGATTATAAAAAAGCTGGAGGTTCATTAATGGATTTGGGTGTCTATAACATTCACTTTGTAGTCGGATTATTTGGCAAACCAGATAAAGTTCATTATTTTGCCAATATTGAAAAAGGTGTTGACACTTCCGGAGTACTGATTATGTCATATCCTACCTTTGAAGCTGTCTGCATCTCAGCTAAAGACTGTAAAGCTCCTCTTCATGTTTTGATTCAAGGAGATAAAGCTTATATCCAATCAACTGAATCAAGCAGTCAGTTAAACACCGTCATCTATAAGCCTAATAAAGAAGAAGGTGTAGAATATAGACTGAATACTGAAGATGGCTACTTCTATGAATTTGATGAATTTAAACGACTATTTAAAAACAAAGACCTGAAAACAGCTCAAAAGTTAAATGAACATACCTTGATAGTTAATGAAATCTTAGAAAAAGCCTTGGCAACTGCGGGGATTGTCTTTGAAGATTAATACAAAAAAACTGGTCTCCAGTTTTTTTATAGTCTTTCCAGCATTTTTGCCAACTGCTCCGGCTCAAATCCTGAATAAGTCCCATTATCGCAATAAGTCTTTTTACTGCTCATATGTATCTGTTTAATACCTGTTAAATCTAATATCTCTCTGATGTTTTCAACTCTTACTCCACCACCGGGCAGTATTTCAATTTTATCGCCATATTTTTTATGTAAATCTTTTAATAGTGGACAGCCTTCTAAAATATTCGTATTTGATTGTCCATCAGTAAGCACTCTATCAACACCTATTTCAATAAGAGTCTCAATAGCCTGATAAGGGTCTTCAGTTTGATCAAAGGCTTTATGGAAAATAGCTTCTTTGCCATATGATTTTATTAAATCAACTATTTTTTTACTTCTTTCTCTGTCAACTGTATTATCCTCATTTAAAAATCCAAACACTATACCATCAGCACCATTTTCCAATAATATTCTTGCATCTTCTAACATCGTTTCAAAAGAAGTTTCGCTATAACAGAATCCTGCAGTTCTGGTTCTGGTCATACAAACAACAGCTGCATCAGTAATTTCTTTAGCTTTTTTTAATGAAGCAATAGTAGGAGTTAAGCCACCTAATTCCATTGCTGAATTCAATTCAATTCTATCAATTGGAAATTTTGCTGCTCCAACTACATCATCAATATTTCCACAACAGATTTCTATTTTAATATTATTTACCATAACTTTACCTCCCTTTCATCCCATTCTATTGTATAATACTTTTATGGTTAAAGGAATTATTTTTGATTACGATGAGACATTGTACTCTCATGAGTTAAAGTTTGTGCCTAACTTAACTCTGAAAACATTAAGAAAATTAAAAGAAAAAGGCATCAAATTAGCTCTCTGCACTTCAAGGGAACAGTTTGAATTAAACGATTTAGACAAAGATTGTGTAGCAATAATGGATTTAATTGTCTCAGGAAATGGATCAACCATTATCAAAGACAATCAGGTGATTGAAAAAAACACTATTTCTTCAATTGCGACTAAAACTATTATCGACTATCTGGATAAAAACAATATCCCTTATCACTATTCTGATAGCGAAGGAAATGTTTACTTTTTTAATAAATTTCCTGAAGGCCTGTTAGAAGAGTTTTATCGTGGCAATTTATCAGAATTTGTTTTTAAAGAATATGAAGATGAAAAGCTGTTGAATATTCTAGCTTATTTCCCTAATGAAAAACAAAAAGAAGAAATTAGTTTGCTAACTTCAGAAGTATCCTCAACATCTTTATTTTGTGGTCCTCAACTAGCTAAAAAAGGTATTGACAAGGGCTATGGAGTAAGAAAATTTATGGAGATATTTAATCTTACCAAAGAAGAAACTATCTCTGTCGGTGATGCATTATCTGATATTCCGATGTTTAAAGAAACAGCTGTTTCAATTTCTACAATTGATGCCAGTGAAGAGGTTAAATTTGCCAGCACTCATATCATGCCACTGACTATTGAAGAAGGTGGCCTTAACAGGCTGTTAATTAAACTTGGCATCATTGAAAAAGAACCTTATGATATAAAAATCTTTTTCTTGGATGTTGATAATACCATCTATGATCATTCAATCAGGGAGATAAGGGATACAACTTTAGAAGCCTTAAAACAACTCAAAGAGAAAGGATATATTCTTTTTATTAATTCAGGAAGATCTTACGATGAAGTAAAAGGAATTTCACAAGAAGTACTTGATCTGATGGATGGTATGATTTTGTCTAATGGTGCCAACTATATAATTGATGAAAAACATTACTTTAAACCAATTGATATTGAGGCATCTAAGCCTCTAACTGACTTCTTCCTGAAAAGAGATATGTTTTTCCGCTACGTCACAATTGGCAATAAAACATACTACCGCAAAGAACATGAAAGAGCAGAAAGACTTAGAGTCTATTACCAGAATTCATTTCCGATAAAAGAATATGAAGGAGAACAACTGATTCAATTTGTCTTCTATAATAGTGATGAATCACTAGAAGATGAAATAGCTTATTTATCAAAAGGTGTTCAAAGAACAAAAATATCAAGTGGTAACGAAATTGCCCGAAAAGGTGTTACCAAAGCCACTACAATGCTGAAAGTAACTGAACTTCTAGGCTTAAAACCAGAAAATATCTGCGCTTTTGGAGATAGTAATAACGATACAGAAATGTTAAAAGCAGCCAGACTTTCAGTTGCCATGGGTAATGGCTGTTTCAATTGCAAGAAAGCAGCAACCTTCATCTGCCCGGACATTAAAGAAGATGGCTTTGCCAGAGCTTTAAAACATTTCAATTTCATTGATTAAGTTTTAAAAATAACAAAATAAAAAGTTGATGTTTTTTAAATGTCAACTTTTTTTATTGCCATGTATCGATATAACGCCAATCATATTCGATAATCTTTCGATATAAGTATCTATCTTTATCTTTATGAAATCTACCTGCTAAGGAAGCATTTTTAAATCCATACTCTATTAAGCCTTTATCTTTTAAAGATTCCAGCAGCACAAACAATGAATGAGTATATTCCAAAACGCAGGTAATTCCATTATATCCAAAGGCTTTAAATGCTTCTGCGTCCCCTTCATAGTCTGGATATTCATAAACATTTCCAGATTCCCATACTTTAACCTGTATCACTTCATAAACAGGTAGAGCTATTTTAAAAAACAAATTCAATACATCTTTTAACTCTTGGTCAGTTTTCAAAATTTTATCTGTAAATTTTATTAAACAATAAACTTCCAACCTTAAATAATTATCTAAAAATTGTATTAATGTTTTTTCATCCAATTTTAATATCGGTATCTTTTCAACGTTTTTTAAAAAGTAAACTTCTAAATAAAAAACACCATAGCTCTTCCAGCTTATTTCAATAGTAGACATTGGGGTTTCAAATTTCTTACTTTTAACACGTTTTAAATGATAGGCTAAAAATTCTAAAAAATTACTTTTATCCAGGTGTGCGTATATGTAGTCTTTAGCAATTTTATATTTTTTAACACTCATTTTTTACACCTTTCTATTCCATACCAGTATCTATGATAACGGTAATTTCAGACTCATCAGCAACATTTACTTCAGCTTTTGGTTCAATTAAAATATGCCACTGTGCCATATCACAAGTACCTATTTCCGGAATTATTCTTTCAATATTAATCAGTAATGTTTCATCATCTAAAAGTGTAATCTTGTTTACCTTATGACGATTAGATCCACTACCTTCTTCAAGTAAAACTATAATCAGAATTTGATTTTTAAAATAAGCATCATCATATTTATCAATAGCAGCAAGAAAACCTTTTGGACCATCATCATAACCTTCAAGATTGTATAGCGCTTTATTTGCTTCATAATAGTTATTTAACTCATCCACTGAGCGAATAATCTTTACAATCGGATATTTGATTCCCTCATGATATCCATCAGTTCTTATATATTGCACTTTAAACTCTATTTCAGCATCTGGTTTATCAAGGCCGACAACATCATCATCCGGCTTGTAACTTCCATCTCCTTTTTCCAAGACAATAATATAGACTCCATCAGTTGTCATAGGATAAGTTTCTCTTATTACACCATGTATCAATAAAACCTTATCACCATTTGAATACTGCTCAAAAAGGTTTTCTTCTCTGCTGGCATCAAAAACAAGAAACGCTGTATCAGTTTCAGTTATTAAATAAGTTCCTCTGTCTGCAAAATACAATTTACCTACAGTAAAGCTATAACCCTTAAACCATAAAATTCCTGCTGTTATTATTAAAAATATCAGTACAGCTGCAATTAACCTGACAAAAACACGAATAGGTAAACTTAATTCTTTTCTATTCATAGCGACACCTCTTTTTTATTTTTCTTTCTTAAAAATTTCCAATATCCCAACTAATATAGCCGCAATAAAACCTGCCGAAAATCCATTATTATAAAGATTCATCCACCCATGTAAATATGCCAGATTTCCGACTAAAACAGCATGTAAGAATCCAGCCAGCATTCCAGCCGGTAAGCCATAAACTCCTGCTACAGGTGCAAGCGATGTTGCAAACAAGGCATTTATCATACACACAGTATCAGACATGAAACGTCCTGCTAATGTATAAGCTAAAACAACTCCAACAACTATTGGTATCGTATTAAACAGATTCTTAGATAAAGCAGAAAACCCTACTACCGTTAATATAGCTCCTGTAACCAGTCCATTAAGAGGAGCTTTGAATATTAATGCTAAAACTGTGGCGCTTATTCCCATTATCCCCATATTTACCAAAGCTGAATCAAAACCTTCAAGAGCAACAAAATCAGTTTTTGGCATGCCGGAATAACTCAAAATCCTGCTATACTCTTTCAATGTCTTTTTCCCCTTTATATATCCTGTTATAATCATCGATAAGAAAAAGATAAACAGAAAAATTACCAGTCTATTATCCGTTTTATCAGTAATCAACTTTACTGAAAAGTGATCATAGTCTGTCATTCTAAATATAGACATAAATAACATACCTATAATACCTGATGTAAAGCCACCATTATAGATGTTGAATCCTCTATGAATTGCAGCAAAACTATTTGCCAGAGGAGAAAAGATAAAACCTACAATCAGACCAATAACATTAGCCAATATTATAGCTGAAACAGGCTCAAAATTCATACCATAGGAAACCTGACTCACTAAAGGGGTTAACGATGTCGCAAAATTTGCCATAGTTACATACTTGGAAAAACTTTCTTTTTTAAAACGACTATATAGATAAACACCCAAATATATACTCACCACATTGTAAAGATTTTTACCAAAGAGCGCAAAACCAGTAACTATAAAAATAGAAGCTATTAGAAGTCCACTTATTTCAGTCTTACTCACATTGGCTATAAAAATTGCCAAAAACATCAGTAAACCACTATTAATCAGGGCTGTTCCAATACTGCTGATATAAAAATAATCGGTAAATAAGTAACATGGCGAAATAACCAAAGTCCATAATTGCTTAATTGACTCTAAAGGCGGGCCCATTAAAAGACCCGCAAAAACTATCAATATTGAATATAAATACAATATCCTATATTGAACCTTTTGAGAATTAATATTGTTTACTTCCTTTAACATGATCTTATTTCCTCTGCTTTCTGTATTATCTGTTGCAAAATCAATAACCTGAGGTTCATCAGGTTTATTCTATTAAAATGATTTTATCACAAATCTTATAAATTGTTTATCTACATATTATGTAATATGATATCTTGATTTTAAAATAAGTTCAAACTTAAAAACGAGGATAAAATTAAAAACATTTTACAAAGGCTTTTATATCAAATAATATTCTAAACACCTGATTTAACAATCAAATCTTAGTAGATAGCAACCCATTATGCTAAGACAAATATAGCCCTGAAAATCTTCATTACCAAAAATGCAGGCATTTCATTACCAAAAATGTAGGCATTTCATTATTAAAAAACACCTTTATAGGTGCGAATTAGATTTCTTGATAATGGCAGGGGTGGCAGGAATTGAACCCGCGTCCACGGTTTTGGAGACCGTTGTACTACCACTGTACGACACCCCTGTTTGTGCTTACTTATGATAGCACACTAAATTGTTTCAAGCAAGACGAAATGTTATAATATTTTATGCGAGGTATCTTATGAAAAAATTATTAGAATTCATTAAAAACTTTAATGACCAGCGTGACTGGAACCAATTCCATACGCCAAATAATCTAGCCAAATCAATTGTATTAGAAGCTAATGAACTTTTAGAATCTTTTCAATTTAATAGTGAAGTTGAAAACAAGGAGAAGATTCAAGAAGAATTAGCTGATGTCTTAGCTTATTGTTTTGACATGTGCATTCAGCTAAACCTGGATCCAATTGATATTGTCTATAGAAAATATGAAAAAAACGCTAAGAGGTATCCTGCTGAAAAAGTTAAAGGTTCTGCCAAAAAATATAACGAATATTAAAAATATAACTAGTCAATCGACTAGTTATCTCAGATTGTTGACAAACAGACTTTTTTTAAAAAGGTCTGTTTTCATTTGACCTCAAAATTATATATTGTTGGTAAAATTTGATGAAAAAACAAATAAAGG
>JGI24709J26583_10001615_pt1 | contig 19074 bp, 13 predicted proteins | sample BioPla2DNA1_FD_26583 | JGI IMG/M metagenome (IMG submission 26583) | reverse complement strand
GAACATAATAATAGTTATAATATTTATCATGGTATGCAGTTATTTACTCAGTCAGTGGGAGGGAAATTCCCGCAAAACCACATTATCAGGAGGTATACAATAATGGCTAAGAAAGTTGTAGGTTATATCAAATTACAAATCCCTGCTGGAAAGGCAACACCGGCTCCTCCGGTTGGTCCCGCGCTAGGACAGCATGGTGTGAACATTGTTCAGTTTACAAAGGAATTCAATGCAAGAACCGCAGATCAGGACGGAATGATTATTCCGGTGGTTATTACGGTTTATGCAGACAGAAGCTTTAGCTTCATTACAAAGACACCACCGGCAGCTGTATTAATAAAAAAGGCAGCTAATATACAGTCCGGCTCAGGTACCCCGAATAAGACCAAAGTGGGTAAGATTAAGAAAGCCGATTTGCAGAAGATTGCTGAGATAAAAATGCCTGATCTTAATGCTGCTGATATAGAAGCAGCCATGAGTATGGTTGCAGGCACAGCCAGAAGTATGGGCATTACAATAGAAGATTAATTATGAATATAACGCGAATAAGCGGTTAAAAATCTATTAATGTGGGAGGATATAACGATTTACAGTTTTCTTCCGATATTACCACTAGGAGGTTTATAGAATGAAAAGAGGAAAGAGATACGTTAATGCTGCAAAGCTTATTGACAGAACAGTTCAGTATGATGTAGCAGACGCAATAAATTTAGTTAAGCAATCAGCAGTTGCTAAATTTGATGAAACAATTGAAGCTCACATCCGTTTAGGCGTTGATGGACGTCATGCAGACCAACAGGTTCGCGGAGCGGTAGTTCTGCCTCACGGCACAGGAAAGACAGTTCGCGTACTTGTATTTGCCAAGGGCGATAAATTAGCAGAGGCAGAGGCAGCAGGTGCTGACTATGTCGGAGGCGAGGAATTAATTCCAAAGATTCAGAATGAAGGCTGGTTTGAGTTCGATGTAGTAGTTGCCACTCCTGATATGATGGGTGTTGTCGGACGTCTTGGTCGTGTGCTTGGACCTAAGGGATTAATGCCTAACCCCAAGGCCGGTACAGTTACAATGGATGTTGCTAAGGCTGTTAAAGACATAAAGGCAGGTAAGATTGAATACAGACTGGATAAGACAAATATTATCCATGTACCTATAGGTAAAGCTTCCTTTAGCCCTGAACAGCTAATTGATAACTTTCAGACATTAATAGGGGCAATTATTAAGGCGAGACCTGCTGCTGCAAAGGGACAGTATCTCAGAAGTGTAACCTTGGCTTCTACAATGGGTCCCGGAGTAAAATTGAATACAGCTAAGTTAAGCTAACAGGATGCAAAAGGATATTGACATTATTAATAAATCCGTGCTATAATCCATTTTGCATAAATAATCTGCCGAAGACAGTAGGTGCCGACAGGCGTAACGCAATGCAACCTACCGAGGAGAAGTTGGTTAATGATATTTATAATAACCTCTTTTTGCTTTGGCAGAAGGAGGTTTTTTATTACAAAAAGACCGCGACGACATATCAAAGGAGGTGTACAATTGGCTAAAGTAGAATTAAAGCAGCCTATTATTGAAGAAATCAAAGGCTATGCACAGAATGCAAAGGCCGTAGTACTGGTAGATTACCGCGGACTTACAGTTGCAGAAGATACAGAGCTTCGTAGGAAACTTAGGGAATCCGGTGTTGTATACAAGGTTTATAAGAACACATATTTAAACTTTGCTTTTAAGGGAACTGAGTTTGAAGAATTATCAAAAGATCTTCAAGGTCCTACAGCAGTAGCTTTTGGAATTGACGATGCAACAGCTCCGGCTAGAATAATTAATGACATGATAAAGAAAATGCCTAAATTGGAATTTAAGTCAGGAGTAGTGGAGGGAACATATTACGACAGTAAGAGGATTCAGGTTATTGCAACCATTCCTTCCAGAGAAGTTCTTATTTCCAGATTGCTTGGAAGTATTCAGGCACCGATTGCAAATCTTGCAAGAGTGCTTAAGCAGATTGCTGAAAAAGCAGCTTAATCAGATAATCATAATTAATAAAGTAAAAACAATTTTTATGGAGGTATAATAATATGACAACTCAAGAATTTATAGAGGCTATTAAAAGTCTTAGTGTATTGGAATTAAATGAATTAGTTAAAGCATGTGAAGAGGAATTTGGCGTTTCTGCATCAGCAGGTGTTGTTGTTGCAGCAGGACCTGCAGCCGGTGGAGCAGCAGAAGAAGAGGAAAAGACAGAGTTTGATGTTGAATTAACAGAAGTTGGTCCTAACAAGGTTAAAGTTATTAAGGTTGTTCGTGACTTAACAGGTTTAGGCTTAAAGGAAGCTAAGGATCTCGTTGACGGAGCTCCTAAGATTGTTAAAGAAACCGTCAGCAAGGCAGAAGCTGATGACATGAAGGCTAAATTAGAAGCTGAAGGTGCTAAGGTTACACTAAAATAATGAATTCATAATAATAAGAAACAGACATACAAAGGTATAAAATCCGGATGATGTCTGTTTTTTTGACCGAATTAATTATTGCATAATGATATCAAATCCTTTATAATAATTTAGAATGTAGAGCATAACCATTCTCTTTGATTATCCTAAAACTATAGAGTAAATAAAGGAGATTACTTATGAAAAACATTTTTGTATTTGACCACCCCTTGATACAGCATAAAATGACTTTTCTTAGAGACAAGAATACGGGAACAAAAGAATTTCGTGAACTTATGAGTGAAGTGTCCATGCTTATGGCTTATGAGGTGACAAGAGATTTACCGCTTAAAGATGTTCAGGTTGAAACACCTATTGGTATTGCAAACACAAAAATAGTCTCCGGTAAAAAGCTATGCATCGTTCCGGTGTTAAGAGCCGGACTTGGAATGGTTGAAGGAATGCAGAATCTTATTCCCTCTGTAAAGATCGGACATATTGGTCTATATCGGGAGCATGAGACATTGCAGGCGGTGGAGTATTACAGTAAGTTTCCTGAGGATATCAGTGAGAGAGAGGTTATAATACTTGAACCGATGATTGCTTCGGGCGGTTCTCTGGCTGCTGCTGTGAATATTCTAAAGAACAGAGGAGTAAAACACATGAAGATTATGAGTATATTGGCAGCAAGAAGCGGTATTGAAAAATTGGCCAAGCAGTTTCCCGATGTTGAAATATATTGTGCAGCTATTGACGAAAAGCTAAATCCGGACTGCTATATAGATCCGGGCTTGGGTGATGCAGGAGACAGACTTTTTGGTACAAAATAGAATCGGAAAAACTTCAGAATATTGTATCCTCCATATATAACGCTTATGTTATATGTGGGGGATTTCATTTGAAATAAATATCATTTTTTTGAAAGTTCTGAAAAATAAGAAAAGTCAACAAATTTGCTGTTGACAGTAGAATTTTATTGTGGTAATATGGATAGTGCACTATTGTGGTGATATATGCCTAATTAGTATTATTATAGCACATCTGATTAGAAAAGAAAAGCTGTTTTTATAGAATAAAATTTATTTTTATCCTATTAAAATATTACAAATCTCAAGACTTCTCTAAGGTATTTAGCGGAGTCTTGTGTATACTTATTAAACTCAAGGAGTGAAAACGTCAATGGATAGAAACAGGATGCATCCGGTCAAGGTTGGTAATAACGTTAGAATGAGTTACTCCAAACAGAAGGAAGTATTGGAGATGCCAAATCTAATTGAAGTTCAGAAGAATTCCTATCAATGGTTTCTTAATGAAGGACTTAAAGAAGTGTTTGATGATATATCTCCAATATCGGATTATGGCGGACACTTGAGTCTGGAATTTGTAGACTTTGAATTATGTAAGGATGATATTAAATATACAATCGAAGAGTGCAAGGAAAGAGATGCAACCTATGCAGCTCCTCTAAAGGTTAAGGTTAGGCTGCATAACAAAGAGAATAACGAAATCAATGAACATGATATATTCATGGGTGATTTTCCGCTTATGACAGAAACCGGTACCTTTATCATAAACGGAGCTGAAAGAGTTATTGTAAGTCAATTAGTACGTTCCCCCGGAATCTATTATGCAGTTGATCATGATAAAATAGGTAAGAAATTATTTTCTGCAACTGTAATACCCAACAGAGGTGCATGGTTGGAATATGAGACCGATTCTAACGATGTTTTTTATGTAAGGGTAGACCGTAACAGAAAGGTTCCTATCACTACATTTATCAGAGCATTAGGATATGGAACAAATGAAGAAATAAAGCAGTTGTTTGGTGAAGAGCCTAAGATACTTGCCAGTCTTGCTAAAGACCCCAGTACAGCAAAGGATCCATCCGGAAATTATCAGGATGGTTTATTAGAGTTATACAAAAAACTTCGTCCCGGAGAGCCGCTTGCTGTAGAGAATGCGGAGTCATTACTCCATAGTATGTTCTTTGACCCCAGAAGATATGATCTTGCTAAGGTCGGTCGTTATAAATTCAATAAAAAATTGGCATATCGCAATCGTATAGTTGGTTTGGAATTGGCAGAGGATGTTGTTTCTAAATCGACAGGAGAGATAATTGCCAAGGCCGGAACTATAGTCACAGATGAAACAGCACTTCTTATACAGGACGAGGCCATACCTTCGGTTTTGATACGGACTGAGGAGAGAAATGTTAAGGTTATTTCCAATATGATGGTTAACCTTTCTTATTATGTTCCCGAAATCAGCGTAGCTGAGAAAAAATCCATGGGTGTTAATGAGAATGTATATTATCCTGTTTTAAAAAAGATTTTAGAGGATAATACTTCAATAGATGACATCAAAGAAGCGATAAAAAAGAGTGTTAGTGAGCTTGTACCAAAGCATATTACTAAGGAAGACATTATTGCTTCTATTAATTATAATATTTGTCTGGAGTATGATATAGGCAACTGGGATGATATTGATCATCTTGGTAACAGAAGAATCCGTGCAGTCGGCGAGCTGTTACAAAATCAATATCGCATAGGCTTATCTAGGATGGAGCGTGTGGTAAGAGAGAGAATGACTACACAGGATTTAGAGGGTATCAGTCCTCAATCCTTAATTAATATTAAACCTGTTACGGCGGCTGTCAAGGAATTCTTCGGAAGCTCCCAGCTGTCACAGTTTATGGATCAGCATAATCCGCTGGGTGAGTTGACCCACAAGAGACGTCTTTCGGCTCTTGGGCCGGGAGGACTTTCCCGTGACAGAGCAGGCTTTGAGGTTCGTGACGTACATTATTCTCATTATGGAAGGATGTGCCCGGTTGAAACACCGGAAGGTCCGAATATCGGTTTGATAAACTCCCTTGCTACATATGCAAGGATTAATGAATATGGATTTATTGAAGCTCCTTATCGCGTAGTTGACAAGGCAGACCCTGAAAATCCCAAGGTTACGGATGAGGTTATCTATCTTACAGCTGATGAAGAGGACAGATATGTAGTTGCACAGGCGAATGCAGAGCTTGATGAGAACGGATATTTTGTTACTAACACCGTTTCGGGTCGTTATAAGGAAGAGACGTCACAATATGAGAAGCAAAAGGTTGATTTAATGGACGTATCTCCTAAGATGGTATTCTCTGTGGCTACTGCTTTGATACCATTTTTGGAGAATGACGATGCTAACCGTGCACTTATGGGTGCCAACATGCAGCGTCAGGCGGTTCCTCTGCTTGTAACAGAGGCTCCTGTTGTCGGTACCGGTATTGAAGCCAAGGCGGCCATAGACTCAGGTGTATGTGTGCTGGCTAATAAGGGAGGCATTGTAGAAAGAGTAACAGCAAAGGATATTGTTGTCAGACAGGATGACGGTTCAAAATATACCTACCGTTTGATTAAGTTTGCTAAGAGCAACCAAGGAACCTGTATTAATCAGAGACCGGTTGTAAAGACAGGTGACAGAATAGAGGAAGGTCAGGTAATAGCAGACGGTCCATCCACATGTAACGGAGAATTGGCTCTTGGTAAGAATCCTTTGATTGGATTTATGACATGGGAAGGATATAACTACGAGGACGCTGTATTAATCAGCGAACGTCTTGTTCATGAGGATATATACACCTCAATTCATATAGAAGAATATGAGGCAGAAGCAAGAGATACCAAACTTGGACCCGAAGAAATCACAAGAGATGTACCGGGTGTAGGTGATGATGCATTAAAGGATCTTGATGAAAGAGGAATAATCCGTATCGGTGCTGAGGTACGGGCAGGTGATATTCTTGTAGGTAAGGTTACTCCTAAGGGAGAAACCGAGCTTACTGCAGAAGAACGTCTTCTGCGGGCAATATTTGGTGAAAAGGCAAGAGAGGTTAGAGATACATCTCTTAGAGTTCCCCATGGTGAATATGGCATTGTTGTAGATGCCAAGGTATTTACCAGAGAGAACGGTGATGAATTATCGCCCGGTGTGAATGAAACTGTTCGTGTATATATAGCACAGAAAAGAAAGATACAGGTTGGGGACAAGATGGCCGGTCGTCATGGTAATAAGGGTGTTGTATCCCGTGTATTACCTGTTGAAGATATGCCTTTCCTACCTAACGGCAGACCTTTGGATATTGTGTTAAATCCTTTGGGCGTACCTTCCCGTATGAATATCGGACAGGTACTTGAGATTCATCTGTCCTTAGCTGCTAAAGTACTTGGTATAGACATATCCACTCCGGTATTTGACGGAGCTAACGAATTTGACATTATGGATACTTTGGAGATTGCAAATGATTATGCCAACTGCGAGTGGAAAGAGTTTGAGGCAAAATATAAAAAGATCTTGGATGCTTCCTTATTAGAATATTTGAAGGAGCATCATGGAGACATTGATGAGTGGAAAGGTGTTCCAATTAATAAAGACGGAAAGATAATGCTTCGTGACGGAAGAACAGGTGAATATTTTGATCAGCCTGTAACTGTTGGTTTCATGCATTACATGAAGCTTCATCATCTGGTTGATGATAAGATACATGCCCGTTCCACCGGTCCATATTCATTAGTTACTCAACAGCCCTTAGGCGGTAAAGCACAGTTTGGCGGACAAAGATTTGGTGAGATGGAGGTTTGGGCACTGGAAGCATATGGTGCTGCTTATATTCTTCAAGAAATTCTGACAGTAAAATCCGATGATGTTACCGGTCGTGTTAAAACCTACGAGGCAATTATTAAGGGTGAAAATATCAGTGAACCCGGTATCCCTGAGTCCTTTAAGGTTCTTTTAAAGGAACTGCAGTCATTAGCACTGGATGTCACAGTTCTTGATGAATACGGTAATGAGGTTAAATTGACAGAGAGTGTTGATCACGGTGATTCAGATATGACTCAATTAATCGAAGGTGAGAACAACTTCAGATATGATGAGGGTTATGAAGACGCCGGCTACACTGAGACAAGTGGTGATGGGTATGACAGTGAGATATTTGATATCTACGAAGAGGATTCGGAAGACATAGAAGATAGTGTCGATGATATCTATGATGACGAATACTCAGATGACCCTGAAGACGAAATTTAACGAAGGGAGAGCCAAATAATGCCTGGAATGATGTATAGAAATGAGCAGGAGATATCCTATGATGCAATTAAGATTGGGCTTGCTTCACCTGAAAAAATAAGAGAGTGGTCAAGGGGAGAGGTTAGAAAACCCGAGACTATAAACTATAGAACCTTAAAGCCTGAAAAAGACGGATTGTTTTGCGAAAGAATTTTTGGTCCAAGCAAAGACTGGGAATGTCATTGCGGAAAATACAAAAAGATCAGATATAAGGGTGTAGTATGTGACCGCTGTGGCGTAGAGGTTACTAAGGCTAGTGTTCGCCGTGAAAGAATGGGTCATATTGAATTGGCAGCACCGGTGTCCCATATATGGTATTTTAAAGGAATACCAAGCAGGATGGGATTACTTCTTGATCTATCACCCAGAACATTGGAGAAAGTTCTTTACTTTGCTTCTTATATAGTATTAGATAAAGGAACTACCGATCTACAATACAAGCAGGTTCTTAACGAAAAGGAAAAGCAAGAAGCTATTGAGACCTATGGATCGAACAGCTTCCGTCTTGGTATGGGAGCCGAAGCAATTCAAGAGCTTCTTAAGGCTATTGATTTGGAAAAGGAATCTCAGGATCTTAAAAGGGCGCTAAAGGATTCCACAGGTCAAAAGCGTGCAAGGATTATCAAACGCTTGGAGGTTGTTGAAGCTTTTCGTGAATCAGGCAATAAACCGGAATGGTTGATTCTAACTGTTATTCCGGTTATTCCTCCGGATCTGCGTCCTATGGTACAGCTTGACGGCGGACGTTTTGCCACATCTGATATGAATGATCTGTACCGCAGAATAATAAATCGTAATAATCGTTTAAAGAGGCTTCTTGAGCTTGGAGCTCCTGATATTATAGTGCGCAACGAGAAGAGAATGCTGCAGGAAGCTGTGGATGCATTAATAGATAATGGCAGAAGGGGAAGACCTGTAACAGGACCCGGAAACCGCCCATTAAAGTCGCTATCGGATATGCTTAAGGGTAAACAGGGACGCTTCCGTCAAAACCTTCTGGGTAAACGAGTTGACTACTCAGGTCGTTCGGTTATAGTTGTTGGTCCTGAATTAAAGATATATCAGTGTGGACTTCCTAAGGAAATGGCTATAGAGCTGTTTAAGCCATTCGTTATGAAGGAATTGGTAGGCAGAGGAACTGCTCACAATATAAAATCAGCTAAGAAGATGGTAGAAAGACTTCAGCCTGAGGTTTGGGACGTGCTCGAGGATGTTATTAAAGAGCATCCGGTTATGCTAAACCGTGCTCCTACTCTTCACAGACTTGGTATTCAGGCTTTTGAACCGGTACTCGTTGAAGGTAAAGCCATTAAGCTTCATCCTTTGGTATGTACGGCATACAATGCGGACTTTGACGGCGATCAAATGGCTGTACATTTGCCTTTGTCGGTTGAAGCTCAGGCAGAATGCAGATTCCTTCTACTTTCGCCTAACAACCTGCTAAAACCGTCAGATGGTGCACCTGTTACCGTACCTTCACAGGATATGGTTTTGGGTATTTATTATCTGACTATTGAAAAAGAGAATGATACAGGAATAATTCAGTCATTTAAAAATGTAAGTGAAGCAATTCTTGCACATGAAAATAAGCTTATCACACTCCATGAGCCTATCAGAGTAAGAATGACGGGAATAAATAATGAAGGAGTGGAAGAATCCAAATTAGTTACTTCTACTTTGGGGCGCTTTATTTTCAATGAGATTATTCCTCAGGATCTTGGATTTGTAGACAGGAGTAAGCCGGAGAACTTTTTAGAGCTTGAGGTGAATTTTACTGTAGGAAAGAAGCAGTTAAAGCCTATACTTGAAAGATGTATAAATCTTCATGGTGCAACTCAGACAGCGGAGCTTCTGGATGCGGTGAAGGCATTAGGCTACAAATATGCTACACAGGCAGCATTTACCGTATCTATATCAGATATGAAGGTACCTGATGAGAAGAAGCAGATAATTGCTGATGCAGAGAATACCATTGAAAATATTTCAAGAGAATACAAACGTGGCAGAATGACCGAAGAGGAAAGGTATAATACTGTTATTGAAACGTGGAAGGAAGCAGACAGGATACTGACTGATACGCTTCTGGCCGGATTAGACAGCTTTAATAATATTAAGATGATGTCAGACTCCGGTGCCCGTGGTTCTGACAAGCAGATTAAGCAGCTTGCAGGTATGCGTGGATTGATGGCTGACACATCGGGTCGCACTATAGAGCTTCCGATCAAATCCAATCTTCGTGAAGGACTCGACGTTTTGGAATACTTTATATCAGCTCACGGAGCAAGAAAAGGATTGTCTGATACAGCACTTCGAACAGCCGACTCAGGATATCTGACACGTCGTCTTGTAGACGTGGCTCAGGATTTAATTATCCGTGAAGTAGATTGCTGTGAACATGAAGATGAAATAGTGGGTATGTGGGTAAAAGCCTTCATGGACGGCAAGGAAGTCATCGAAGGGCTGGATGAAAGAATTATCGGAAGAAACGCATGTGAGACTATAACAGATGCCGAAGGAAATGTTATAGTTAAAGCAAATCACATGATTACGTCAAGACGTGCTGCTAAGATAATAGAAGCCGGTATAGATAAAGTTAAGATAAGAACCATATTAACATGTAAATCACGTATCGGTGTATGTGCAAAATGCTACGGTGCCAACATGGCTACAGGAGAGTCCGTTCAGGTAGGCGAAGCAGTTGGTATTATTGCGGCACAATCCATCGGTGAACCCGGAACACAGTTAACCATGCGTACATTCCATACAGGTGGTGTGGCCGGTGATGATATTACACAGGGTCTTCCTCGTGTTGAGGAGCTGTTTGAAGCCAGAAAGCCGAAAGGACTTGCTATTATTTCGGAATTTGGCGGTACAGTAACGATTAAGGACACGAAGAAGAAGAGAGAAGTAATTGTAACAAATAATGAAACCATGGAATCAAAAGCATACCTCATTCCTTACGGCTCAAGAATAAAGGTTTCGGATGGAGATGTTATTGAAGCCGGTGATGAGCTTACCGAGGGTAGTGTAAATCCTCATGATATCCTTAAGATCAAAGGCGTTCGCGCCGTTCAGGATTATATGATACAAGAGGTACAAAGAGTATATCGCCTGCAGGGTGTTGAAATTAATGACAAACATATTGAGGTTATTGTTCGTCAGATGCTGAAAAAAGTCAGAATTGAGTCAAACGGCGATACCCGCTTCCTGCCGGGCGCCTTAGTAGACTATATGGACTTTAATGATGAGAATGAAGCTATGATTGAACAAGGGCTTGAGCCTGCCGAGGGCAAACGGGTCATGCTTGGTATTACAAAGGCATCTTTAGCGACAAACTCATTCCTGTCTGCAGCATCATTCCAAGAGACAACCAAGGTATTAACCGAGGCTGCGATAAAGGGCAAGGTAGACCCTCTAATAGGACTTAAGGAAAATGTTATTATCGGTAAGCTGATACCTGCAGGAACCGGTATGAAGAGATACCGCAATGTTAAATTGGATACAGAGCTTCAAGATGAGTACATGATTGATGATATGTATGGCGAAGGCAGCTATTCTGATGATTTTGATACCTTTGAGTATCCGGAAGGATATAACGAAGAACAATATTATGAAGAAGGCTATGAAGGTTATCAGGATGAGTACCAAAGCTATGAAGACAGCGGAGACTATCAGGACGGTTACAATGATGAAGGGTATTATCAGGAAGGATATGAACAGGAAGACTATTACCAAGAAGGTTATGACGGTATGAATGAAGATGATGATACCTTCGATCAAAGTGACAATTATGAAGCCGAGGACGGTATTCCTGAGGTCGTACACCATGAAGGAAGTGACGACAACAATGCCTATGATGAGGAAACTCAAAATGACGGTAATTGGACAGAGACAGAATTTAATTTGCAGGGCATAGATGAAGATGACTACAGTGATGATGTATAAGTTTTTAATAAATAAGCTTGACTAAAGAAAGAGGAGCGATGGGGGTTCGACCTCATAGCTCCTTTTCTAAGATTAATAAGGGTTAAGAAGATACTGTAATTTNGTATCATGGGAGGTAGTATGAAATATTTAGAAGAGTACAAAAAATGGTTGAGTGATCCTTATTTTGATGAGGATACCAGGAAGGAACTGGAAGACATAAAGGATAACGACAAAGAAATAAAGGAAAGGTTCTTCAAAGATCTTGAATTTGGTACAGGTGGTCTAAGGGGTATACTGGGAGCCGGTATTAACCGTATGAACATCTATACTGTCAGAAGAGCCACACAGGGACTTGCCAATTACATAATTAAGCAAAATGGGCAAGACAAAGGAGTAGCAATAGCTTATGATTCAAGGAGAATGTCCCCTCAGTTTGCTCTGCAGGCTGCCTTATGTTTAGCAGCTAACAATATTAATGCTTATTTATTCGATTCTCTAAGACCAACTCCTGAGTTATCCTTTGCAGTCAGAGAGCTTGGTTGTATAGCCGGTATCGTTATTACAGCAAGTCATAATCCGCCTGAATATAATGGATATAAGGTGTACTGGGAGGATGGAGCACAGATTACGTATCCTAAGGACGTGGAAATAATACATGAAGTTAATACTATTAAGGATTTATCAGAAGTAAAGACCATATCACAGGAAGAAGCTGTTAATAAGGGACTTCTTCGTATTGTAGGAAAAGATATAGATGACAAATATATAGAATGCTTAAAAAAGCTGGTTATTAATCCGGTAAATAGCGAAGGAAGAAATATTAATATAGTATATACTCCTCTTAATGGAACAGGTAATATGCCGGTGCGCAGAATCCTAAAAGAGTTGGGCTTTAAGAATGTATATATTGTACCCGAGCAGGAAAACCCGGATTCTGAATTTACCACTGTGGGATATCCCAATCCGGAGGATCCTTCAGTATTTGAGCTTGCCAAAGAATTGGCAGAGGAAGTAAATGGAGACATAATTCTTGCAACAGATCCCGATGCTGACCGTTTAGGAGTTCAGGTAAGAGATAAAAACGGTGAATTTGTACTATTCAACGGCAATATGACAGGAGCCTTAATCGCAGAGTATATATTCTCACAAAAGGCAAGGAAGGGATTACTGCCTAAGAATTCCGCATTGATAAAGACTATTGTAACCGGTAATTTGTCTAAAAGAATAGCTGAGGAATATAATGCCACGCTTATAGAGGTCTTAACGGGATTCAAGTATATAGGTGAGCAGATTAAGCTGTTTGAAGAGACAGGTTCCAATGAATTTATGTTTGGCTATGAGGAAAGCTATGGCTACCTGATAGGAACCCATTCCAGAGATAAGGATGCCATTGCCTCGGCCATGATTTTATGCGAGGCAGCAGCATATTATAAATCACAAGGTATAAGCTTGTACGAACAGATGGATAACATATATAAGAAATACGGCTATTTTAAGGAAAAGACAGTATCTGTTACTTTAAAGGGAATTGAGGGAATGGAGAAAATAAAGGATATAATGGAAGGATACCGTAAGAATCCTCCCAAAGCCATTGGTGATTACCGGGTTCTAAGATACAGAGATTATTTGGCAGAAACAATTACGGATAATAAGTCCGGAAAAGTGATGCCAACCGGACTTATAAAGGCAGATGTTCTTTATTATGAGATGAATGATGATGCTTGGTGTGCAATCAGACCTTCAGGAACTGAGCCTAAGATTAAGTTCTATTTTGGTGTTAGAGGAATAAGCAGGGATGATGCGGAAGATAAGCTGAGTTGTCTGATGAATGATGAGGTATTCAAAATCAAATAACTGTTCTGCCGGCTAAATATAGGCAAAGAGATTTAAAAGCCTTATGCTGTTTAAACGAGGTTAGTAAAGTTTATAAAAAACATCAGTGGAATTATCCACTGATGTTTTTGCCTTTTATTTATGATTTAGATCAGCTTCTGACCACAGTTAGGACAGAAATTAGCATCGCCGGTTTTCTGACCGCAGTTAGGACAGAAATTTGGCTTTGACCCGGTGGGCTGACCGGATGCACTCGCATCAGTTTGATTGTTCATATTCTGCATCATTTGGTTAGCTACATTCATTCCCATCATCATGCCTGCCATATCTGCAGCAGTTCCACCGCCCTTAACCTTACCTGAAGCGATGCCGTCAGTCATCTCTATCTGCTGATAACGACCTAAATCTCCAACCATGCTGTGAGAGGCATTCTTGTTGATCATCTTCTGGATTTCTTCCGGATAATTAAAGCTCATAATGTTAAATCCGGTTACGGACAGACCGCTGTCAAACAACTGCATACCAAGATCTGTTTTAATTCCTTCAGCAATTTCAAAAGAATTTGCCTGGAGATTAAACATATCCTTACCTTCCTTAGAGATCCATTTCATAAGCAGTTGATCAAGAACTGCCCGAATACGGAGTCTTACGTCCTCAACGAAATAACTTTGCCTGATACCGGCTATCTTATCAATAAGCTTTACATAGTCGGTAACCTTAAAGGTAACTGTCCCGTTAGCACGGATTGGCATACCTCCCGGCAATGACGGTGCAGGAATGTTTATTGCGTTTTGTGTTCCCCATTTTGTTATAAATTCTTTGGTGTTTACAAACAGAACCTCTGCACGCATCCCACTGTTGAATCCGAATTTGAAACCTTTTAATGTGGATAAAAAGGGTATAATTTGTGATTCTATATCATAATCTCCCTCGTCCTTAAAGATGCCTTCAATTTTTCCGTTATATAGGAATATGGCGTCTTGACCGGGTCGGATTATCAGTCTGCTGCCCTTTTTTATTTCCTTATTGCTCCATTTGTAGAAAATCATATCATCGCGAAATTCATCCCACTCCACGACATTTGCAAATTGTTTTGAAAATAATCCCATATAGTACCTCCCATATATATTATTATAAAAGATTTAATAAACCTGTATGCCTGCTGTTAAACCCTGCTTATAGCAAGCTTTGCTACCTACTCTATAGTTCGTAATTACCGGCTAGGGATACTAAAGCTTTCTGCCACCGGAGCTGTGAGAACGTCCCCCGCCTGATACGCCGCCTCTAAAGCCTCCGGCATTAAAGCCGCCTCTTCTTCCGCTGCCTCCTCCTGAGGATGAGGTGTCTTGGGGCTTTCTCCATCTGATTACAGATGACTTGATATATTGATCTCTTCTTCCTATAAGACCTCCACGGCTTCTGTCCAGATAATCTTTTGCACCTGCGGTCATCCTTCCGCTTGAGTGGTATGCCATGATTCCAACAACGATTCCTCCTACTGCAAATGCTGCAATCAGTTGAAACCAGAAGTTAAACAGCAGGTTATTCTTAAGATCCTCTCTACGATAATGCCCATCATAATCATATTCATGATAGGTGTATTTGTGTTCCGGTTCATTATCATATGGGATACTGTTATAGTTGTCATAGACATAATCATGATCATAGTTCAGTTCGGATTCATCTGCCATATAATCCGCCGACATCCTGATATATGTCTTAAATGCATCGTAATAATAACCGCCTCTTAAGTAATCTGCAACATTATCGAATATTATGTCAATTCTTTTAGAGTGAATATACGTTTCTGCCAGACCATATCCTTCCATAAATATCTCATTGTTATAAACATCATATAAAAAGTACACTCTGTCTTCGACCGGGAGCTGATCTTCAAAATCCTCTATATATTTTTCGGGATAGGTGGCATTCTTATCATTATGGGTTAGAATATAGATTTCAATACCTGCCTTTTCACCATAATCATGACACATAGATTCAAGCTCTTCTATCTCATATATATTCAGAAGTTCTGCTTCATCATATACACGTCTGTCACTGCTATCTACTTTGGTAGTAGTGTTTTCGGCTGATGAAGCATATGCAACTGTATAATTATCGATTAGATTATGATTTATTGAGACATTAATTATAGTCAGTAGTAACGAAAAGCATAGGAGGGATATTGAGTGTCCTGCAATTTTTTTTAATATATTTCTTTTTGTTGCTACCAAAAGAATTCACCTCCCAATATTAGCGTTACTATACGAAACAGAAGAAAGCTTCCGCCTGATATTCCGAAGAACCAAGCGGCAACCTTACCGTAACTTATGGGTGGTTTACCTACAATTTTACCGGTCTGACCATTCATTGCAAATGTATGCTCGGCTTGCTTATAATCGTAACAAACCATCCAAACCGGCAGTAAGGAGTAATCGGAACGTTTCTTTCTGACAGATATATTCTTTCTGTTAATATGTACGCTTGAATAACCTGCTATGGTGGATTTTATATAAGATTCTACATATGACTGTACCCGATTTTTTACCCGAGGCAGCAGCTCATCATCATTGTAATCGTATTTTTCAGCTATATAGCCTGCCAGATAAGGCATTTTAAAATTCTTAAGATTTTGATAGGAATAAGGCTCTAACTTATCCATCAGAGTATCGTCCATTTTCTTAGAGGCGTCACAGGGTACTTTAAGATAATCCAAATCCACCTTGCGATAGACATGGTAGTATTTTGTTTCTTTATACACCCAGTCACCTTTGGTATAGGTTCTGACTCTTGTGCATGTTGCCTCGACCTCTCCTTTTCCGTTAAGGTCATATAACCAAAATGGCACATATAAGCCTGTAATATCCTTAATTCTATCAGCGACTCTAAAGTCACTTGGAGTAAGAAGCCCTTTTCTGCACCATTTCTTAAATGCTTCCTGAGCCTGAGCCTTACTGATAGAAAACGGAATAATACAATCAGGAGCCAGATTCCCACTCAGCCGGTCGCTGATGACAATTCCTGCTCCACAGAAACTGCATTTTGTTGCAGTTGTCTGTGTATCGGTCAATAATACAGCACCACAGTTCCTGCAGTTATATTCAGTAACCTCGCCTTCCCTAAAGGTTTCATGATAGGTTGGTTCATCTTCATCCGATGAATCCTCATAATCATAGTCATAAGCACTTTCCAAGGCTCTTTTATCGTCCTCATCCATATCATATGATACCTGAGCATTATCGGGAGTATCGGGAAGACCGGCAATATTTTCTATGCTGTCCTTCCGGGAGCAGCTGTCGCACTTAAGCATTCCTGAAGCCGTATCAAATGCCATATCCGACCCGCAGTTAGGACATTTATAATGTGTTACCACGTAGTGTTACCTCCCTTATATATAATAACCTGTTGGAGCTGCTGAAAAAATGTCCGCAATTTAAGATGTCAATCTTCTTGTCGGCGGACACTTTTAGTACAAAGTTATAAATAGTATTCATTTTGCCCGGTATTCAGTGAGCAAGTATGTTTAAGATGTACTTGGATATCAGCTTAGATGATATCATCCTGATTTTTACCGGATGACAGACTTGCTTTAAGTGCTGCAAGCTCATCTTCTACGGAGATATCGGCAGTATATTTCTTCGTAAGCTCATCAATGGACTGATCTCCGGATGAACGGTTTAACTCAGCCATGGCATTTGCCTTATCAAGAGCCTTATCAGCCATATCCTCATATTTCTTAAAGCTGGCAATCGAATCATTGGCATTTGCAACGGAAGAGCTCATCTTATTGATACGTTCCTGAGTCTTTGCGACAGCAAGCTTGCCCTTAATCATATCTCTTCTGGATTCAAGCTCTCTGATATCCTCCACAAGTTTATCATGCATTTCTCTCATGCGGGCTGCATTTGTTCTTGCGATCTCATATGCTTCGGAAAGACCGGGTTGCTTGGATAAAAGCGAGACCTTCTTTTCAAGAAATTTACGGGCATCATCTTCATTGCCTGCTTCCAAAGCTTTTGCAGCATACCTTTGCATTTCGTTAATTTCATCATTGCATTCATCCAGTTCTCTCTTGGCTCTTTGCTCCTCTGCCATGATAGCGGCTGTCTCTGACTTTACCTTACCAAGATCGGAATTTAAGTTCCTTAAGCATTGATCTATCATTTTCTCGGGATTTTCAGCTTTATCTAACAGTGCATTAATATTGCTCGACATAATGTCTTTAAATCTTGTTAATATTCCCATCTGTTACCCTCCTTATGTATATTATACGGTTTGTTTAGCTGCAATTTACTTATTACAGTTATAAGTCTATTACTTAGAAGTGATAAAATCAAGTTAAAAAACGGTTAGAATCATGAGAAGAAATTAAGATAATAAATTGGTTTTTTATAAAAAATATTTAGTTGTCAATATGCCTGTACTGTTTTATAATTATTCTTATTTAATAATTAACAGGTAAATTTAGACTAAAAAAGGGAAAGAAGTGAGGCAAGACCATGTGGATTGCAAAGGAATGGAATGATTATGAAGTGCTTGATGCATCTAAGGGAGAGAAGCTGGAGCGATGGGGCAAATACATCCTGGTACGGCCTGATCCCCAGGTTATCTGGGATACTCCAAAAAATCATAGGGGCTGGACAAGCATGAATGCCCATTATCATAGAAGCAGACAGGGCGGGGGTGCGTGGGAGTTTTTTAATCTCCCCAATAAATGGTCTATTAAATATAAGGAGTTAACCTTTAATCTGCAGCCCTTTAGCTTTAAGCATACGGGACTGTTTCCTGAGCAGGCGGTAAACTGGGATTGGTTTTCGGAAAAGATTAGAAGTGTAAATGGAAGGCAAATTAAGGTTCTTAATTTGTTCGCATATACAGGGGGAGCCACACTTGCTGCAGCAAAGGCAGGTGCCGCAGTAACCCATGTGGATGCCTCCAAGGGAATGGTTACATGGGCGAAGGAAAATGCCATAGCATCCGGTCTGAGTGAAGCACCTATAAGATATATCGTGGATGACTGTGTGAAATTCGTGGAAAGGGAAATAAGAAGAGGGAATAAGTATGATGCCATTATTATGGATCCCCCATCCTATGGCAGAGGACCAAAGGGTGAGGTTTGGAAGATAGAAAGCAATATATACTATTTCATACAATTATGTACTAAGCTTCTAAGCAATGAACCACTTTTCTTTCTTATTAATTCATATACTACCGGTTTGCAGGCGGGAGTCTTGTCTTATATGATTTCCAAGGAGATCGGAAAGAAGTATGCAGGCAATGTAACTGCTGATGAGATAGGGCTTCCGGTAAGAGATAACGGGCTGGTTCTTCCCTGCGGTGCTTCGGGAAGGTGGGAGAGATAAAAAACAAAAAAAAATACTTGCAATTGAATTATGCATAGTGTATAATATCACGTGTTGTGACGTTGATAGCGTAGAAGCGTGAGGTTGCTACTGGTTTTCAGTAGGTTATTTACGTGGAGCGAAGGTCAAGTTATGAAACTGGCGACAAGTCACTGTACAAATTAACGTTCTGTATGAGCAGATAAACCGTGTGAAAAATCTAAATAGCATAATTAATCCGGAACAGTAATACAGAAGTAATTACGAAGCCGAGATTATATTAAATCCTGCAAAGCAGGATTTGTATTATGGGAAATGAAGATACACACGGATGAGTGTACAGTCACCACTTGTCGTACTGAACTTAAGTGCGAAAAGGAGGCGGCTATTTTTATGGCAAGTCAAGTAATGAGAATCACATTAAAGG
>JGI24709J26583_10001610_pt1 | contig 19078 bp, 12 predicted proteins | sample BioPla2DNA1_FD_26583 | JGI IMG/M metagenome (IMG submission 26583) | reverse complement strand
TTTTTTATTTTAATCCCTTATACTTATTAAGCTTTCACTTTAATATATTGATTACAATTTTAATTTAACGTAATATAAGTATTGTTAATATGTAACTATTATTTTTAANGATCTTCTTAACCTTAACGCTTATCCACTAAAAANTATTATNTATAATTTTCTTTAATGCTATCAACTTTAATTTAATAACTATACCTACATTTTCTAAATTAAAACCTTCTTATTTATATCCTTAACCCCCAACCACTACACCTAGCTTCTATTATTTCTGGGGAACCCCCATTTTCAACACTTTTTTAGCTTTAAAATCAATAACACATATTAAATTTTATACTTTAGTTATTTATATTATAACGATCGAAAATATGTTATATTATCACAACTTACATTATTTTAACTGTATATATCTTTATTTAATAAGCTTTATATACCTATATCCGTAACCCGAAATAATTATACTTTAAACATTTTTTATCTAAGTCTATAGTAATGGTTTTCAACGCTACTCTGCAAAATAAACTTAAAATCTTAAATTTACGCTTATACCCTCTTCACCCGACCTATTAAACTTCTTAATGTTTTTTAACCTCTATTTGCTTAATCCATCTATTATTTTATCACTTAACTTATTATATAATGCATTAATTATTTATCACTTAACACCATCTAACAATTAAGTATATTGTCCAAATTACCAGCGAACTCTTTTGTATTATATCATTATTTATTATATCTTTACGCTAACTATAATATAACTATACAACAGCTTACTTTCTCTTATGCTTATCTAATAATAACCAACTATTCTTATCATACAATGTAACCACTTAATGCCCTTTAAAATTGCCCCAATGCTTACTATGCTTTTTATATCAACTACTACTAATCTTTATCTAGTTATACAATCAATCACAGCCAATCCCTTTACCTCTTTGTATATCTAATTATAATCTAGTGTCATCCACCCTCAACTCCCCCATTATCCCTAACCCCTTTAATGCCCTCTTATACTTTGGTCGTTGCTCCTCTATATCTCTAATCTCATATTACTATATCTCGTTGATTGATCCTTTATAACTGTTCCATACATACTGTACATCTAAGCACTTAACCCACAGCATACCTCATTATTGTTTGGCTCTCTATCAAATATTCTTATGTTATCTATATAATTAATGTATATCCTTAACTTACTTTCTACTACTGCTCGCCTATCATCAACTTACCTTATTAAGCTACTTCATACCATAGTAGTCTATCTAATTATTTTTTGTCCTTTTATAACTATATTGTATATCAATTATATTACTAGTTTATATAAAGATTAATAAATTTAACTTATACATATCTATCTTTATTAACAATGTTTTAATATTTTACAGTGCTTACTTAACTTATAACTAGCCTATGTACTGTATGCATTATAACAATTAATATCTTTACTACTTTTTAGTACTTTCATATGTATAATCCAATTATATATAACGATTATTAAATTTATAACTAGTTGTACAATAGCACATGATATTAGTATAACTTGCTTTGTTCTTTATCATNTATTCTTTTATCTTAAATGTTTACTTATAATTTACATNNNTACCAACTTATTGTAACTAGTACATGTATTGTAGTAAATAACACTAGTCATTTATTACCTATATTATATTTGATATATGTATCTATCTTGTAGTACGATTCGTTATACTATAAATGTAATTCTTTATTTCTTATAAGTACTAGTTTTAATTATATATGATTANTTCAATAATAACTAGTTATTAATATGTATGTTATATTTACTATATATTATATCACTTTTTAATTAGTTTACTGCCTACTNGATAACTTTCTTTGTACCCGTTACTGTATATACTCAACTTNCCTTATTTAAACCCTGCTCCAATGATATTTTAATTAGCATATAGAAATATAAGCAACTACAAGCCTTTACTACAACTTACTTTATAGTTATAACTGTACATAACTAACTTCCTTTCTAAAAATTATCTATGTAATGTTTATCAATACATATAACTGAGTGACCCAACTTACTTTATACCTATTTACGCATACATATAACTTACCTTTAAACTCCTNCACATAAACTTGTACACAAAAATGCACCAGTAAACTCTTTTATTTACTGGTGCATTTTCTTTATATCTATTAGGTGTATTTATTCTTTATTACTGTTACTGAACTACCTGTATTGAACTCCTTTATTAACTCCTTAGCTATATCAGTATTTTCATTGTGCTTTATAGATTGTGCAATGACTAGCTCAATACCATCTATGATTTTTCTCTTAAAAGATTCAGCAGCTAATTTTACATATACTTTATCAGTAGGCTCTATACCTTTATATGAAATGGATTTCATTATTTCTTCCTTTGTACTGCCTGTTCTTATGCCGTTGTCAACAATGTCAATCATTTCATCCTCAACTTCCTTTATGTCATCCTTGTAACTTTCAATTGCTTCTTTAATATATCTTTCAGTTATGCTATTATCAATCTCCATAACCTGTTTTTTGATATTGCTGAAGTAAGTGTTTCTAGCTGCTATATTGATTATGTCAATGTCATACCTTAGCATATCTTTATCTTTTTCAAGCCTGTCCATGTATCTTTTGTATATACCATAAATAGATTGCCTGTCTCTTTTTACTCCATAGTCCTCCTCAATAATTTCACTGATACGCTCAAAGGTCATTCCCTCAGCTTTGTATTTACAAATTAATTCCCTTAGCTCATCCCTAGTAAGTACCATGATATATCACTCCTTTAATCTTCATACCACCCCTACTTGCTCTCTGTTCTTTGTACAGCAACTATTACTTGTGATATGTAATTAAAATTGAATCTAAAGTTCATTCTAATTTCACCCATTGTTTTTACTATCTTCTTATCAAGTACCNCTACCTTTATGTCAATTGCCTTATCTAAATTTGTATCGGGTACCTCTACAGTTACATCGTACTCGTCTTTTATACTTCTTGGTTTTACAAATGTATGTTTATGCTCTACACCATCTACAATAAGCTTTATCTCTATTTTAATATATACCAAGTATCTACCAATATTGTCCTTCGTTAAAATAATACCGTTGTCTGTACTTATTGATTTCCCGTTAAATAGTGTTAACAGTTCTTGCAAACTTATTATAACTGTATCATTATCTTTACTACCTGTTGCTTTCTGTAATTCAGCTACACCTTCTAAATATTTATTTATTATTTTATAAGCTTCTTGTACCTTCTTATATTTTTCATCGCAACCGTACACATCTGGATGCCACTTCTTAACAAGTGTACGATACTTCTTTTTTACTGTTTCCCTGTTCAACTCTTGTCCTTTGTCTATGTTAAATAACTTAATCGCATCATAGTAATCCATATTGCCAACTCCCTCTAAGTTCCTTTCCTCACCAGCTACTATTTTAAAGTCTAATCCTTAGAATCCATCTCTATATGTACGAATATATAAAATACTAATAGCTTTATACTACATGTATTTGTATCATCTGTAAAATTAAGGGAAGAGTTATAATCCCCCTTCCCTTAATGCAAGTTATTCAATTTGGATAGAGTCTAAATTATTCTAACTCCATCTCACCAGATGGTGGCATTGCATAGTAATCACTTTTTTCCTGCTCTGTTACTTCTTCACCGTTTACTATCTTATTATGTATTTTCTCTATATAATCCCACCAAGCAGACTCTTCATCTGTCATTTCACCCTCAGGTCTTTTAAAGTCAAGTATAGTTAATTCATTGCTTTCAGCCTCATCCTCAAGTGCTGCAACCTCAGCATCAGTAAGGTTATTATCTAAATATTCCTGTATATTATCAGATAAATCTGCTTGAAGCTTCTCCGCCATATTAACCCATGTTGCTAGGTTGTTATCCTCTTCATACCAAGCTTTATCAAGCTCGAAGCCGCTAAGCTCCATGTAACCATCAAACCACCATAGTAAATGAGTGAAGCCATCAATATCTATACTTGCACTAGCACCAAACTCATCGTTTTCTCCAACAACAACTTGTAGGTTAAAAGCATCTAAATCGTCCTTATCTACAAAATCTTCTGTTATATAGTTTTCCTTTACATACCTGTCTCCATATAAGCCTTCCATCATATCATCTGCATACTCCGTACTAATATTAGAATATAACATTCTTGTATTATGCTTTCCTAGAGAAGTTAGATTGTATCCTCTATTTGTTTTACCGGAGTCTGACTCTAAGTTTTCTACTTCTATAGTAGCATACCCTTTTTCTACTAGATGTATCATTCTTTCTATCAAGGCTAATATATGTAAGTCCTCTCTGACTTGTACAGGACTAGTAAGCTCTATAGCAGTATTGTTGTTTCTAAATACAGCTATATTGTTACTAAACCCAGACTCTACGTAACACTCCTTATTCTCGTTGTATAGGAAATAAACAACATTGTTGTCATCTGACGAAGATAGGTGCATAGTTATATATGCGTTGTTCTTATACAAGTTGTCTACAGCTTCTTTCAAGGTGTCTACAATATAAGATATATCTTCTGTTAACTCGAACCCAGGACTTGGAGGTAATATTTCCTCCTCAGGATTCTTATCCTTAAAAGCAAATATAATCAGCAAAATTAGGCATACTGTAGTCATCATGCCTACTACAATTATAGACGCACCTACTTTTATGTTTTCATTGTCCTTGTTATTTCCATCTGTACCCTCATCTTCACCCAATATTTTATCAAGGTCATTTGACTCATTATCTAGATGATTTTTATCCTCTACAGTCGAGGCTTCCTCCTCACCTAAGATACTATCCACTTCCTTGCTTATATCATTAGCGTTTCCTAATATGTTATCATCTTTCATCCTATTGCCCTCCTTAATTACTTAATTTAACTGATCTAGCTTTAATGCTACCACTCCAGACGACAAGGTGTGCTGTTTTTGTATACATATATAATATGTACCTGCAGGCCACTCCTTGTCTCCTGCTAACCTAAGTATAGAACTAGGTTTACTTTTACTTAGATGGTACTCATTGAAATACATCTTAGTAGTTCCAGTATATAGTACGCTAAAGTTTAACTGCCCAGACCCACCTAACAATGTACTAGTTAATTTTAACTTAGCAGGTTCTTTTAATTCTACTTTTACCCAGTATTTATCTTCAGTTGTTCCATCATAACCTACAGTAAATCTTTCCGCATTCCCTGTCTTAATTGTATGTACTTTTTTATCTAACTTGACTGACTCCGTAAATACAGTGCCTACTACAAACTCTCCCCTTTGCCCCTTCAACTCAATATAATAAGTTCCTTTAGGTAATGCAAATGTTTCACTGTACTTATTATCGCTGTTTAAGGCTCTTATGTACGTTATATCTTTCTTATCTTTGTCTTTTAACTTAGTCATCATGCTTCTATTAGTTGCTATAGTTATATACCCGTCTGTATCAGTCTTTATCTTATAGTTGACTGACTCATTGTTTTCCTCAATGAACCCACAATAGACGCTTCCTTTTTTTATTGTTCTGTTGTCTGACCTTAATATACTAGCCCCTATAATGCCCTTTATATCAGCCCCTTTAGCTTTTTCTGATTTTTCAAGTGCAATGTAGTAAGTTCCTTTCTTTAAGTTGTACTTGCCTGTAACCTCTAGGTTATTCTTAGTAAGTCCATCAGTACTCCCAATCCTTTCTTTAAGCCTGATGTCTTTATACAATCCGCAATTTATCTTTCCAGACTGCATAGAATCTGCTTTAATTTTTAATAGTAACTGTCCAGAGTACTTTACGTTAATTGGTACGATATAATGATTACTTTTCTCTGACATATTCCAGTAACCTAGTTTTTCAGGTGACTCCCCAACTACGCCTGTCTCCATAGGTACCGTATTCTCTACAATTTTAACCATTTTGTCATTCACCCAACTAGTATCTTTGATTTCTGCCTTAGCTTTTGGACTATGTGCTAGAGTAGCACACATTATTATTAATAGNCCATACACTTTTGCTTTACTCACTTCATTTCCTCCTAGATGTTTATAATATTATTTAATTTGTTAACCTCCATATACTTATATGCCTCCTGTCTATACACCCTCTATATATTGATTATAATATATACCTTATATTATTAAAATGATTAAACCCTTGATATTTAATATATCAAAGGTTTAATCCACACATTCCACACGCTATAATATTTTATCTTTTATATATCTGTTAATCCTACGTCACCTATAGTAGGTCTGTAATATACTTTTAATCCCCCATGAACCCACTCAGATTTTGACTCATGCTCTGACATTCCTTTAAATGCCCTGTTAAACCTCCAAACCTCTGCATCTAACATATCTGCATAGTTTAGTATGTAAGCTTCTGGTGTATTAGGAGTTATAGGACTTCCCCACTCAAGGCTTCCATGGTGAGCCAGTAAACAGTGTTCGAGTTCTCTTATTTCATAATCATTGTCATCAAAGCCTAATTCCTTAGCTACCATTCTTGCTTCGATTGCTATGGCTACTACATGAGTTTCTAGACTAGCATTTAAGCTGTACTCTACCTTGCTCTCACCTGTATCCACATCCAACTCTTCTGTTTTCATAACATCATGTAAGAGCGCAGCACTTACAAGCGTCTTTAAATTTATAAAGCTTTTTCCATATATTGAATTGTAGTAGTTACCATCTAAATAACATTTTTCAGCTACACAAGCTGTATGCATCATAAGCCCACCTAAAGATGTATGGTGCATACCCGTCGCCGCAGGCCAAGTACTAAATTTATTCCATCTCTTTGTTAGTATATGACAAGCAACTTGTCCAGACTTAGAATCCTTAATGAATTGCATTAACGAAGATATTTTATCATAATAGGTCTGTATATTTTCTACCCAGTCAGCAAAGTCCTCAGGAGGTACAGCGCTCTGTTTAATCCCTCCATTCTCTATGATACAACTAATTCCGCCTTTTCCTTTATCGTAAGGCTTAACATCTACAACTATATCGTATACATTGCCATTTTTGACAGTCTCTTTTACTTCATCAGACACACTGAATATCCTGCCCTCGTATTCTACGTTTTTATCTTTCATAGTGAACACCATAGAATCGCCGTTGCTTCTCATTGGTCTAACCTCTACTCCCTTAACGATACAAGTGATGTAAATTCGCTTACCTATGTTTTTCTCAATAGATACCTCCCCTAATCTCAAGTACTCCATAACATATAACCCCTTTACTTATATATTTTATTTGTTTTAAAATCAAATATATGTTATATTTTATGTTGTCTTAATTATATAACTAGTCTAATCAAAGTATATTTAATCACTTACCTAACTTTAAACTTACACTACAATGATTGGCACAATCCTATTACTATGTACATCACCTAATCTATATAATTCCTTAATAACTCTATAGGAAGTCATATCGGAACTAAGCTCTGTTACTACAATCTGACTATCTGTTATTGCTACAACTATTTCCTCACCCTCTATAACTGATATGTCTATATCAGCACCCTCAATTTTATTAACACCTATAACATGTATGTACTTATTAATCATTGATACTACACTATTTACATTGGTGTCAAATGCTTGTATATTGTGTACCTTACTAAAATAATTCCGCTTATCTCTTCTATAATCGTTGATAGCGTTTTCAAGTATCCACCCATTATCCTCTGGAGAATTAAACATTATACTGTTATTTGTATCACTTAATCCGCTTATTTCCAAATTGTATGCGTACCTATGCTCTTTGACATAAGTTGTATGTTTAAGCTCTATTACCTCTAGCTTGTTTAATCTAAGCAGATGTAATACTGCAGTTAATTGACCTTTACTTAATGTGTTTATTGATTTTACACTCTTTATTTCTTGGTTGTCTATATATGTTATTAAAGTTTTATCAAAGTTATAGTCATGAAATACACCTGTCGATAATAATTTAGCTAGGAACCCTATTTTCCCTAAATTTATCACACCGTCATCTATATAATACTTGTTACTACTTACTTGAGTCAGTCCACAGCCCCTCTGCTTAATAATATCTTTCATACGCCCACACTCACTTTCATAATAAAATGTAATATCCTATATTCGAATTATAAGCTTAAAAATAGGTACTCTTAACCACACACAACTACTAATAACATTCCCACATATAATATCCAAACACTTGTTCCTACTCTTTTTCTCTACTTTTGATTACCTTGACTGCATATCATTTTTTCCTTTAATGCTTACCTTGATTAATTAGCAGAGCTCACTCACAAAGTTCCTAAGATATCAATACCTCATATCTATATCCACTACTAACTAATAGCAGTTCATACACAATTAAAAAAGATGAAACAGNATTTACTGCTCCATCTTTTTTCTTCATTGCTTNTGTTATATGTTTAACTACTTTCCTACCTCTGTTAACCCCTTTATTGCTTTAAAGCCTCCACCTAAAATTCCAGCACCTACAGATACTATTCCAGCTGCTATCCCTATTGCACCCCAACCGATACCTTTAACTAAGCTAGGCTTACTTGCCTTGAATAGATGTTGACTTGCATTTCCAAAGGAGGATTTAGCATATTTATTCATGCTTAAATCGTATCCCACACTCTTCTTGCCCCTTAATTCAGTGTTTCTAGCTTTACATTCAGCGTCAAATTGCATTCTCTCCCGTCTCTCCGCCATTTTTTCTTGCCACTCTGCTTTTTTAGCTGCCTCCCTAGAATCTTCTAACATGCTTCTTGTGATTCTTCTAAAGCCATTGGACTGTGCTATATCTATATGAAGTAGGTTATTCTCTCTTCTAAATATCTCTTCTAAAGCATTTTCACCTAACTCCAACTGTATAGAATCTAATATTTCTAGCCCTATTCTTAACTCTCTGATGTATCTAAATCTCTTTAGTGTTGGTCCAATTTGGAATATGTCCTGTAGTCTTATATCGTGTACCCCGCCAATAACACCATTGAGGTTTACAATATGTCCATTGATATACATTTGGTTTCCATATACTGATAAACGTGTTACTACTGCTCCTTTGTAGCCGTAACCCTCTATGGTATTAAGTATATCTTTCCAAAGGAGTGCTGACATCTTATCTTGTCCACGAGGTGTCTTTATTAATGCTAAGTCTCTCCAATTCTTTGCACCGGAGTGACAGCTGGTACAATCGATGCTATTCTCTTTAGTTAGCTCAGATGTATTTCCATTTGTTACGTTAATTCTGACATCCTTTTGGTGTTTATCAGTATACTCAAAGCCTGGATTATCATTATTAACGCAAACTGGTCTGTTTTCCTCACCAGCCTCAAAGTCGTCAAAGATTATATCATCTGGATTATCTTCATCTATAATGTCTATTTCATCAGCATCATATAGCCCACCTTGACCCTCAATCGCTCTTTGATAAATCTGAGCGTTTTCCATCTCTTTTCTAAATGTAGGGTCATCTTCAAAGGTATGTAATTCACTGTTCTCTACTTGCTTCCTTACGTCTTTAACCCCGAAGTCTATAGGTACCTCATCAACTCCAGTATGCTCGTCGCCACTCCTTGGAGTATCTTCCTCAAATATTATATCTGTCATTACCTCTTGTTCACTGTCATGACTAACTGAATCAACTGCATTATCCTCTAATCTTGACAGATACTCTGTGTAGTTTAACATAGCATTTACGGTGAGTAACCCCTTATCTTGTACGTCATATAACATTTCCTCAACTGACTTGTAAACGCTTAACATACCTGACGATTTCATAAAGCCTAGTGCAATTTTATAGCTTGCCTCTAAAGCTTCTTTTATTTGTTCAGTATTTTGATTACAGTACATACCTGTTAAACCTAGGAAACCTGTTCCCCTGTTTACCCCGTACTTGTTATCACCAGGATGTATTTCAGCTACATTCCTTCTGTACCGCTCAAAATCATCCGGGTTTTTACTTCTGTATCCATACTGTTTTCCTATACCGCCTGTCCAACACTTATGTGCTATGTCATCAGAGTTTAATGTTAGGAAAGGTTTAAATACAGTTATATCAACACCCTCACAGTTGTTTCCTTGATACATTCCAAAGAATCTATTTTCTTCAACGTATCTCTTACCTACAGGATCTGATTTAGCAAGTGCACTCAACCCATACTTAGATGATCCAGCCCCTTTACCTATAAGCTTCCTAACTGTACCAGCTTTTGTAATTTGACCGAATAAGTCCATCCTTGGGTAATCTCCGTTAGGTGATACTGCTGCTTGACTCCACACATCCCAGTTAGGACTCTGCCCTATAAATATACTGTATATACCAGATACCCTACCTGTTGTGTTTAAGTAGGTTGTCAATCCTATATCAGCGTCTTTTACCATATCAGCTAAAGCCTTTAAGTATAAGAACTCCTCGCCTGGCTCCTCTTTACCCTTTGGTTTCCTTATTTTCATTTCTGTATATACTGTACTCATCATTGCTTTTATAACTTTTTGAGCTGCTTGTATTTCATCAAAGATGAAGAATACATTATTGTCAAAGCCATTGTCAGCTCTATGCTGAGCTAAAGCACACATTAAGGTAAGTGTTTTAATATAAGCTATTGTTCCACTATATTGCTTCAAAGCTCCCTTTAAACCATGAGGTATTCCAACACCACGCTCTATTAATCTGCCGTGTACATCTTTTCTAGGTTTGGAGGTTAACCCATCTATTGCAAATGTATGTATTCCAAGCTCCTCCTCTAACTCCCAGAATACAGCCGCCATATCAGGCTTATAGTCTACATAGAATACAGGTACATTATTACCTAGAGCTGCTCCAAGCATACTTAGTGTCAGTACACCCTTACCTGCACCGGAGCCTGCACAAATAAGTGTTACGAAGTCCTCAGCAGGCTTAAACGTAAAGTTTACAATTTCACCGTCTAATTTTCTACCAATAGGTATTCCACTATTTAAGTCAATCTTATCACCAGAGTTTATCTTGACCTCCATAGCTTTATATGCCCAACTAGGTTTAGATAAGAATTGCTTCTCATTCATTATAACTTGTATATCTACAACATCCGCCATGCCATTTACATTTCTTACATTTACTGTTGCATTTGCATAAGTTGTTACAGACTTAATATCCCTCTCCATTTGAGCACAGTTTATATTTACACCTGCTATGCTTAGTCTAATCTTTAATCCACCACCACGGTCATAATCTATGACTAAAGCTGCATTTGTAAATGCTCCCTCAATCTTATCCTTGAAGTCATAGAATAGATCCTTTTTGTATAATATCTTTAATCTCTTGGTGACCTCTTCACGTAATGCTTTACTAAATGTTCCCCAACTCCTAAATGTTTTATTATTAACACAACCAAAAGCATATTGAAATACATATCCTGGATAATAAGTCATATTATATTGTGATATATTTTGAGCTGTAGGTGTATTTCTTAAATCATTTGCACATACTAAAGCATCTTGGTATCTACCAGTAATTTTATCGTATAATACCTCAAAAGTAGATTTCCCACCTTTAGCCATACCCGCTACATATTTCAATTTTCCGTTTTCTATTTTACAACGAGCAAGCCCTTTGTTGTATAATAAACCGTAAGGTCTATCTAACTCTAAGCAACCCCTAAACACTGCTTCGTTTCTACTTACGATAGCCTCTATCATATCAGCTATTTCATCTAATTCAGAAGGCTCTAGCTCAACATCCTCTATGTCCTCTTTTTCATACTCGTTTAAGTCCTCTGTGATAGCTGAATTGTCTTTGTTACTTAGCTTCATACCTTGTAATACAGACTCATCAAACTGTATGTCATCAGTACCAGAGTCACCCTCCGATAAACCTCCATCGCTCATGATGATTTGCATTAATGCCTCCTCATCAGCAGAATAACCCTCTGTGTTTTCCTCATAGTCTGTATCATCGAACATCTCGTCAACTGTTTGTTCCTCAAAAGCTTCTATATTGAAATTCTTTATTGCATTATTGAAATCTACTAATGTTCTATTCACATCAGTTGTAAGACTACATTGTCCCGCTACCATGTTAAGATTTACTGCTATTTTCCTACTCGCTAACATGTCTAGCAGTTCCTTGCTATTCATACAAGCACTTTTAAACTCCTGGGTGTCTGCCAGGAGTTTTATTACTGATATCATATCTTTGTCGCATAATAAATTGAAGGTATCCTTATTTGCCCTAATGATACCCATTTTATCTTCACCATCTTCATCTATAGCCTCTGCTATTATAGTATAGCAGTCAAACATTCTCTTTAAGTACTGCTTTGATTCATTACTGCCGTCTCGGAGCTTATTTACTAACTCTAACCTGTTTTTAACGTCTATCATCCAAGTCCCTCCTTGCATACCTATTTGAATATATTTTTATACCTCTCTTTTCCAACGCTACTCATATCATTATATACTTGTCTCCTATAGTTTGCATTATTGAACATCAACCTAACTGCCTTGGCTGTGAACTCCTCCCCATCCCTCTCATACATTTCATCCAATGTTACCTCTATATCACTCTTAGTATTGTTAATTATACCTTTATTTTGATTTTCTTTACAAGTTGCTATATAATTTTTCATAGACGCTACACGTGATTCGAAATAATCCTTTAACACCTCTTTATCGTATAAATAAATACCATCCCTTAATCTGTAAGTTGTATTCAATTTTGGAACATTAGGTATATTATAAATTAATATTGTACAGTTAGGATCCGCCCCTGCGGTTTTAACAACAGGGTCAAAGCACCATAAATTACAGATGTCTAATATTGTATCACTGTCTTTTTTATAACCTATTAAGTCGTATACCCTTGCTAGTTGTTGTATATAACCTATTACCTTTAGCCTAGGGAATTTATTTGAGATTGATTCACCCTTTAAACAGAAGTTCTCAAATATCTTGTATGGTATGTCACTTTTTTCAATCTTGTTTGTCTTGGCTGTTGTTAGTCCTACTAGTAAATTACCTAGACCCATATTTAAAACATCTTCACTCATTAAAACTGTCCAGTCGAAATAAATCTCTTCTATGTTGGATGCTACCCAAGGATGTGCTAGTGCACCTAACCCACTCCTTGTTACTACGTAATCACGGGAACCAGCCATGATTGACTGATAAGCTTCAGTTGCATTGAACTTGCTATACTTTCGTTCCCTCATTAAACTTGAGTTGCCACTCCCCCTACCATTATATGCAATAGGTTGATATAGATGTGTATTAACACCCTCAGACGTTATGAATAGCCTCTTAATGTTATTTGGAGAGTTATATGTTATTTTGGATTTACTAATCCAAGTATCTGATTTATTAGTAAGCTCCTCTGAAGCATCTAAATAGCCCTCAGTACAATTTGGTACCCTTGTATATAAAGGTGCGTCCTCGAACCTAGGAAAGTGTATAAGTCTACTTACTTCACTGTCTAGATTAATTCTTGTAATCGCCATACTACCATCCACCTTTCTTTAAGTATATTTCTTAATTTAATTAAATTACAATTGACAGTAGTTTATGCAGCATATTATTATAGTAATTTATGTATACTAGTCACCCAATTTGTACAACTAGTTAACAAAGATACGTACAACCTAGCTTTTTTCTATATGTAAGCATAAAATAAACCAGCCTGTTAAGCTGGTTTATCTTTTAATTAATTATTACAGTGCTTCATCTACTAAGCTACTCCCATCAGATAGATTTGTACCATCTAAATATATGCCGCTTTCTTCAATGTAATTTGCTTTTATATCACTGANNCCATTTACCATCTCTAGGTGATAAACATTTGCTCCCTTNGGTACGAAACCATGCTCAGATACCACAAACTGGAACCCAACCCCCGTAAATGCCCATAATATATCTGATACAATCTGTCTTGCTGAAGCACTTAACCCACTAAGTACCTCGTCAATTACTAATAATCTACGACTATTAGTAATAACAATTAAACTAAGTACACACAATAATGAAATAATCTGCATTAGTCCGTGTCCACTATCATTTTTTAATGATCTTACTTTACCATCTTCAACTGTTAGCTCGATCTCTAACTGAGGATATTGCTCCCTTAAGACTGTTTCTTTTAGTTTTATTCTTCGTACAGTGTGCCTAAATATTCTCTCTAAGGCTGCATTTAAGCTATCTTGTATGAACTCATAGGACTCTCTTACTGCTGCATCAGATACATCTGTAAGTATTCTTATAGCATTAACTGCTATATCTAAATCTTCAGAGTTAAGCTTATTCTGTTGTAGAAGTCTCTCAACATCCTTTAGTAGTATCTCCTTGGTTTTTATCAATGAATCCTGTCTACTTTCTAATGCTTCAATACTTTCTATCATTTCCCTAGCTCTATTTGTTACGGACATATTATACTCTCTCCTCGCTTATTTAATTCTAACTTATACCACCAACTATTCTTAAGCCTTATTTATCGTTTCTATATTAAACTTAAATCTACACTATTTTTAACTGCATTTAATACACCGATGTCAAGTGCTTCTTTCATAGCTGTTAGACTTATTTTTAGACTCTTTAACTGTACACTATATGCCATGGCTAGCTCGTTTACCTCCCCGTAATCCTGATTATCTAGAGCTTGTGAGTACTCAATGTACTTACCTTTAACTAATAGGTTATTTAGCAACTTAGCTGTATTATCCACATTTAACCTTTGACTGTACTCTATAAGCCCATACCACCTATGGAATGTTGGTTTATTCCACACACTAGTCAAGAAACGGTATAAATCTTCTTGACTTCTTACCTTATAATATACTTTATCTATATCTATATCCCTTATGCCTGTGCTATCACTTGGCTTTCTATCTGTTAACCTTAAGATAGCATAGGCATTATATCTGTCATTTACTAATACCTCACTTATTTGTAGCACGCTATAACTGAAATTCTTTCTAGTCAATGGTTTCATACCATGTGGCAATTCCAATTTACTGTAATACATCCTTGTAAACACACTGTTCATCACTTCTTTAACAGCATCAGGTATTATTAACTCTCCATCATCCCCATTTATCATTGTTAGGTAACCTTGTGGAGTTATAACAAACTTATTGTCGGCACCAATTAGTCCGTTGATTCTCTCCATCCTCTTTAGTTTACTAGATTTCTCTTTTTCTAACTCCTCACTTATTATAGTGTAGTCAAATATAGATATATCGGATAATGACTTAATAACAATGTAATCACCCATCCTCCTGAACTCCCCATTCTCCAGCCCAGGCTCCCTCTCTAAGAGAGCTACCACTTCTCCTAAGGTCATATTCTCAATTCCGCTGAATGCCCTATTACCCCTACTTGTCCTGTTAAACCTTATCACACAGTATCTTAATTCATTCTCTATGTTTTTATTAATTCCTAATAACATATAGTTAAGACCAAATGACACATTCTGGTCATTCTTGTCTACAGCTTTTATATCTTTAACTTGTCCAGCCATCTTCTGACAACTCTCTGAATCTACATATGATACAGTATATGAATAATATGAATCCCCGAATTTTTTAGGAACTGAACATTGTACACGTGCTCTTTCTTTACGTATACAAGCCCCATTATACTTGTCGTACCTGATTATTGCCATATCTTTTATAATGCTTTTAATATCTATATAAAAGCTGTCTATATACTCTAATAGCTTGTTATATAATTCATCACAAAAAATCGATTTCAACGTTACTACAAACTTCTCAGAGTCTATTTGAGTTAAGGACTTGCAACCATCTACGTTTACTTTTTTTGCTATATCATCTAAGGAATGTAATTCTCTATCTAACTCCATATACCTAGTTAAAAATCCTACCATTCTTTCGTAGGCAGATATTTTTAACCTATGCTCAGGTCTCATGTAAATTGTCATATTAGATGAATCTGCAACTTCCGACAGAAATTGAAAGCCGTACTTACTAAGCTTTCTGACGAACATGCTCTCACATTTATTTGCATCGAAGTTAAGTATTACAGTTGCACTCCCTTCAGTATATAGCTTATAGAGTTCATCCATCTGATAACAGCTATTTAGTATTAGCTTGTTCACCTTTAATCTCCTATTTTCAGTTATTCTCATAGCAGATACCAAGCTAAGCTCTCTATCATCAACAGCATCTCTGGTACCAAGTGTAATGGAGTTGAACCTGAGGGAATTATTCTTGATAGACCCTGGCATCAACGAAGAAAAATGACCAGATAGCACCAAGTCCATACCATCCTTAGCTATAGCAGACTCTAACTGTAAGTGCTCGTTCACTACTACATCGGTGCACCCAGCATCAGTTAGCTCTTTTATTAACCTATCTCTAAGTTCTATCTCTTCAGGTTGCGGTACAAAATTACATGGGTTTACAACACCCCCTCTATCTACAAGTTTCAATACCTCCTTGCTATCAATAGTTGAGTAAGTACCTCTACCATTAATTGCAAGATACTTTCCAGAACCTAGATGATGTATAGTAACTGTTGTCCTTCTCATAGATGATACATCTGAACCTATCATTACTATAGGCAATTTTTGCATGTCGAAGCCTACTGCCTGTATGTACCCTTCATGCATTCTTATATTTTCTACTGCAATCCCAGCATTTAAGCCTTTGACGAATTTCTTTAACTCTATGTCTCTTACTTCATTGTTATCTGTACTAAATAATCTGAACCCTTTGATTGTGTGTTTACCATCCTGCTCAATGTCGGATCCTAGAATCGCTATCACATACATCATACCTAACTCACATCCTTTTTATTTTATATTATTAATTAAGATTGTTTTATTGTATCTATTAAAAGTAAAAAAGCACACATCATTTTTGATATGTGCTTTTCTTGATTTAGGCTGGTCTGACTTCTCCCATTTCTTTGCCATACCATTTTGTATATAGTTGCTGTTTCTGCTCTTCACTTAGCAGGGTTTCATCCCATGATTTTACTTTGTTCTTTAGGATGTCTCTCTTCTCAATACTGACGACTTTTATCAATCTTTCTCTAGATTGCATTGTATATACTGATGCAATTATAAACACTACTGAGATTATGACTGCTATATGTATTTCCCTACCCTCTACTATCTTGATGTTTAACAACCAACTAGCTATAGAATAGGTGTTAGGCCTCCTGCTTTTTAAATATGTTTCATAGGCTATCCATACAATAACAGCGTTTACTTTGAGAAGTCTTTTCAGAAGTTTAAATGCTAGATTCTTTAACTTGGTGTTTCCCTCCCTCTTATTCTTCTTAAAGTAGTAGGCAATCTCATTTACTAAATGAGTTGTGAATAAACCAAACAGTAGTATTGATAAAAAGAACAAAGAGTAATATAGAATTTTCATTGTCAACCTCCATAATATCTAATTTTCAGTTCCTTACCTATTCTAATATTTTAATGTAGTAAGTTATGNACAACTAGTATATCAATAGCATAAAATATTCCAGTANNATTTCTTTATAATAAAAATAGCAGCCATTTTCATGACTGCTATTTAAGTATACCTTATTTAATTACTGACCCTTTGCAGAAATTGTATAGTATAAAGCACCTGCTATAGGTTTATCAAACTGATCCTTGCCAACAACATCCATACATCTTAGACATTTCTCTTTTTCATTGTCTGCTACATCTACGAGTAAGTAATCTCCTGCACAATTATCAATTATATCATTTAATGCCTTTAAGCTTACAGGTATCTTGGTGTCAAGTAACTTACCAGTATTATCAGTAAAGCTCTCTGCTATCACATAGAAACTCTTTGACTTTGAGGATGTTCCGCCATGTACAATACTTACCACTAAGTTATCCCCATCAACAGAGAATGTTAATGATGTAGTATCTGTTGTATCTGAAGTTATAGCTCTCTTAACTACGTCCTGCAATGCGTATCTGTTAAACACAAATTGATATTGCTCGTATTGCTTGCTCTCATATGCTTTTAATGACGCCGCATCCATATTTAAGCCTGAAGCCATTTCAAACCAGATCCCAACCGTTTCATCAGGTGTTGTAATCTTACAGTACCTTACGTCCTCAGTGGATACCTGTACTTTATCTGCATCCGTCTTACCAAGAATTTCAACGAGATATTTTGCTACATTAGATGACACTGAGAATCCACACTCATCAACTTCATCTTTAGGAATGTAGATTGTATGACCTACATTAACAACAAAGGCTGCTTTTAACTTACCTGAGAAGTAACATACCTTGCCATCCTCTTTGTTTACTCTGCTTAAAGTATCCTGCAGTACGCTCTTCTCCCACACATCACTTTTATCAGACTCAAATATAGAATCGTAGTCCATTCTAGATAGGATGCCATATCTGATATTTTCATCAGGTCTACTATATTTGATTTCCTGCTTAAAGCTTGAAACTGGCTTTCTTTCAGCCTCTATCTCTCCGTCAACCTCTCTACCCACTATGGAATATTTGGTTGTTTCAATGCTTAGTATATTATTCTCTTTAACTGTAATTGTTAGATCATCGCACTCAATAACTGATGTTGGCTGACAAACATTGATGATATCCATGAACATTTGATAAGGTACTATAATATCCCCCAGCTGTTCTCCCTCTTGCATAACCGCTTCTATCTTTTCTACAATAGACTTCTTACCATCAGAATAACAAACCTCGATGGTACCATCTCCTAGCTTTAATAGTACTCCTGGAACTTCCTTAATGTCCTGCGCAAAGCTCTTAACTTTCTGCATTGCTCCTGTAATTTTGTCTAATGATACAATCATTTCTTACCCTCCGTTAATTTATTATATTTCAACTGCACCTGCGCCATAATTAAATAGGTTTACTTCTCCTATCTCTTGAGCCGGAACAGCCTGTGATTGTTGTGGCTTGTTACCTACTTGGAATGTTGGAAAACCTCCCATGTTAGGTACATTAGCATAACCCTGCATTTGAGGTGCTCCCTGCTGTACACCCTGCATTTGAGGCATAGCCTGAGGTACTCCCTGCGTAACCCCTTGAGGTGCCTGTTGAACTGGCTGGTTAAACTGGTCTATCTGATAACCTTGTTGATTTTGTACCTGCTGTA
>JGI24709J26583_10001609_pt1 | contig 19082 bp, 16 predicted proteins | sample BioPla2DNA1_FD_26583 | JGI IMG/M metagenome (IMG submission 26583) | reverse complement strand
ATTGATAATTGAAAGGTCATTCGAGGATAAGCTTTTAATTGTGTATTCTCACTCCTTGCCTCAGAAGGGAGAATGCCATGCAGGGAATGAAAAGCACGGGAAAATGAATCAGCCGAATTATAGCCATATTTGACGGCTACATCAATTATTCTCAAATCCCTATCTTTCAAATCAAGTGCAGCCAACGTCAGTCTTCTTCTCCGAATATATTCTGATAAACTTATGCCTGCTAAAAAAGAAAACATCCGCTTGAAATGATACTCTGAACAATATGCGATTTTAGATACTTCACTATAATCAATTTCCTCTGTTAAGTGCTCTTCAATATACGCTAATGCATTATTCATACTTCTTAAAGAATCCATTGAACAACCTCCTTTCATCATCAATATTATCAAAGGGTGCGTTTACTCATCCGACATTCTGTGCACAGTTTAGTCGATTCTCTTTCATGTAATTAGTATCGTTAAACTGAATTTATCTTTGAGACATTTACCAAGGAATCCTTTATTTTTCTTCAATGTATCTTTCTTGCTGCAAAAATTCCTTTGCCTCGCCAAGGCGTAAATCCCAATATTTTTGCAAAAGGTAAATGATTTTCTCATCTTCAACTTTGGCTTCCTTCAGAGCCGCAGTTGCCTTTTCTATTCCAGTGACTCTTTCTTCAAAAGCAGCTTCATCTAGACTTGCATTATTATCTTCTCTTATTCGTTCCAACAGTTCACGCTATGTGTTTTATTATTAACGATACCGAATGGTGTTACAGCACCTTTAGGGTAAACTTAAATACTTATACAAATCACTTTCAGAAGCGAAACTCAGCGGTCGTGAGTCAATTCTTTCTCTTATTTGCTTTAAATTAACCATTTTTTCTTCTCGAACCACAAATAAAAACATATCTGCCCGTATAAATGATATCTTCTATTTGAACCTATTAGTAAAATCTATCCCAAAAGGGATCATACTTAACGGCCCTCATATTTTTTATTTTTATACTGTCCAATTAAGTTTACAGCCATTAGAAAAGAAATATATAGCGGAATCATAACTAATAATATTGCATAAACGTCCCGTATCGCAGTATATGACGAAGTTGTAAATCCTTTAATAATCAAATGACCTAATAGGTAGGATATCGGTAAAAAGAAAACTTTCATTGTAAAATTAAGCACTTTCTTATTACGATACAATATAAGCATAATTACTCCACAAGTTATAGCAAATATTATGGCAATAAGCGTGTAATAAGATAGGAATAGTCTTGGTAGTGTAATAATCCCACCGTTTGAATTTATATCTTTACCATATATCAATATATCTCCACTTTCATCCCCATGGTAATAATATACAGAAACGACATTTTCGCCATTTGGATTTAAAATAGTATTATTTGTATTAGATTTTTTTATATTTCTATTCCATATACTATTCCATGTAGTAATGTGATAGACATAACCAGTGTTGTCATCTGTCGGATATCTATCGATGTTGTATCCATATACGGTATCCTCAAATTGAGCGATCACCAACCCATTACCAATCTCACTTTTCATAATCTTTTCAATAAAACTTTATTTACAATTCTCATTAAATTCCGTGAATATTTTATCATCCTTTTACAATTTAAAAAAGTTCTTTTTAGTGTAAAGTCAAATCTAATTTGGCGGTAAATTTTCCTTGCATATACATGCAGGATTGTTGTGAAAAGGGGTAATGTCCCCTCTTCCCGGGTACATTTTTAGTTTACATAAAACATTTTCGTTGCTTCCTTCATATAATATTGTAGGAAGAGTAATCCAGTTATAAAAGGAGGATTGGCTTGATGGAAAATAAACTTAATTTGGCAAAAGAACCGGAGGTTGGAACCATAGAAACCGGAAATACCATATATCGAGTATTTGTTCAAGATATACCCGGGGAAGCTGTTGGCGATTACACCGCAACCACCGGTCCGAATCACCCGTTGGGTGCCGGAAGGAATTTGCTTTACGGAAGTGGCATACCCGGTACGTCCTTTAACACCTTTCGTTCATATACGACAATGACAGATTACACCGTGGATGGACTATCGGTTGCCGAACCGCCGTTTACTAAAGTCAGTATAAGGCAATTTGGTGCCACATTCCCCTTAGGTACTAGCGGAACAAGGACAACTTACGTTTTGCCCGGTCCCCCAGCAACACCGGATGCATTAACTATAGTGCAGGATGTTAATGTTATCGGAACCACTTTTGAAGATTCGTATATTGAAGTCAGGGTTGAAATTACAAACAACAGTAATGTAGATACTAAAATTGGTATTCGCTACCTTTGGGATCTACTAATAGGCAGTGATGACGGGCCTACATTCCAAACGGTTAATCCCATTAGTCGGCTAATAACCAATGAAACTAAATTTAGCCCACCGGAATTCGAAGCTTTTCAAGTAGCAGATAATGATAATAATCCAAATCCGCCAACATATATTGTTTACGGAACGGTAAGAGGTCCGGCAAACATCGGTATAAGCACTCCACCTACCCGTATACAATATGCTGCTTGGTTTGCAAGCAGAGCAACCACATTTGACTATACCATTGACCCAAACAGGAACATTACCCTTCGTCCTAATAATGACAGTGCAGTACTTTACTATTGGGGTCACAATGAAGAAACTGCAATTACCCTTAATGCAAACGGAGGTTCATTCAGCAGTGTGGCTGCATTGTTTGCAACAAAGCCGGGAATTGTTCCGCCGTTCATCAATAATAACATCTGCATAAAGGTAAACAGAATATTTGATGTTTGCAGACAAGAAGTAACCCATACTAAGGAGCAAACTGTTTCATCATTGAAATGTGGTGACTTTCTGGGATGTGAGATCAGCAAAGCACGGTGTTTCGTAATTAAAACAAATAAAACCGCTAATACAAGGGATACCGTCCAGGTATGTGTTGAACTCGATATTGCTTATAAGACTAATGTACAAGAGAGGATAATGTATGAAATTAAGCCATTTGTTTTTACTACGACAGCCAATTTATTAGTCCCTGAAAACGCTGCCGTCAGCTGTGAGGTACAGAACCCAACCTGTGAAAGCACGCAACTTGAATGCTGTTTGGTGCAAACAACCGTTCATGCCTTCATCCAACTGCAATCAACGGGCACCGATTCTATTGTAATACCTTTCGTTGCAAGCTGCCCAGTGGGGCTTTGTCCGACCAATACAGCCGGGAGCACGGAGGAGGATTCCAACAATAGCAGCAATCAAAATGCAGCCGATAACAATGTTTGATAACGTCAAAAGATAGTAATGCGTATGCCAAGACTTGTGCTGTATATGAAAAAGTTCATGGGCATCGAGCCCATGAACTTTTTGGTCATTTCACTTAGTGAAATCCCACTAAAAATAGAACCTTGGCAATTTAGCTAAGGTTCTATTGATGTGGATACGAAGATAATATAAGGCCAGGCTTTATACCTGACCTTATTTAACACATATTTATTCCGTCTGTTTTACAGGGTAGTTTTCCCTCTCTTTATAATGGGTATGCAGCAGTTTGTGAGCTTTATCTCCACCTGGTTCACCAAAGTACTCATCATAAAGCATCTTAACCTTCGGGTTCTCATGAGACTTTCTTATAGGAAGTGACTTATCCTCCTCGTAAATGGCTTTCGCCCTCTCTTCTCTCAAGTCTATCCAGCTTCTTACCTCCGATGGTTGTATAGGCTGTCCTCCACCGTTTACACAGCCACCAGGACATGCCATTATCTCAACAAAATGATAATCCGCTTCTCCTGCCTTTATTCTATCAAGAAGCTTTTTGGCATTTCCCAGACCATGGGCAACAGCAGCCTTCAAAGTAATGCCTTCTAGTTCTATGGAAGCTTCCTTTATTCCCTCAACACCTCTTACCTGGGTGTATTCAATATTATCAATTGACTTTCCGCTCAAAATCTCAGCAACAGTTCTTAAGGCTGCCTCCATAACTCCTCCGGTAGCTCCAAATATAACACCGGCTCCTGTAGCTTCACCCATCGGATCGTCAAAGGTTCTTTCGGGTAAATCCTTAAAGTCAATCCCGGCTTCCCTTATCATCCTTGCAAGCTCCCGGGTTGTAAGAACCACATCTACATCGGGATAACCGGTCGCTGACATCTCCGGTCTTTGTGCTTCAAACTTCTTGGCAGTACAGGGCATTATTGACACAACAAATACCTTTGAAGGGTCAATTCCTTCTTTCTCTGCATAATAGGATTTAAGCACAGCACCAAACATTTGATGCGGAGATTTACAGGTTGAGAGATTATCTAAAAATTCCGGATAATTGTGCTCACAGTACTTAATCCATCCGGGGCTACAGGACGTAATCAACGGCAGCTTTCCACCGTTTTTAATCCTGTTTAAAAGCTCTGTACCTTCCTCCATAATGGTAAGGTCGGCAGCTGTGTCGGTATCAAAAACCTTATCAAAGCCCAAACGTCTCAATGCTGCCACCATGTTGCTTGTTACCCTCGAACCAATCGGCAACCCAAATTCTTCTCCCAGTGCAACCCTGACAGCAGGTGCTGTCTGAACCACCACATGAATGTCAGGATCATCAAGGGCTTGCCATACCTTATCGGTGTCATCCTTCTCCCTCAATGCCCCCACTGGACACACTGCAATACACTGACCACAGTTAACACACGGTACCTCATTAAGCGATTGGTTAAAGGCTGAAGAAACAATGGTTTTGAATCCTCTTTCCATCGTATCTATTACCCCAACACCCTGAACATTTTTACACATACTCACACAGCGTCTGCACAAAATACACTTATTAGGATCTCTCACAATAGAAGGAGAAAAATCATCTATTGAATATTCGCCGGTTTCACCCTCAAAGCGTATATCCTTTATATTTAAATCCTCAGCCAATTTCTGAAGCTCACAATTCCTGCTTCTTACACAGGTCAAACATTTTTTGTCATGGTTTGACAGTATCAATTCCAATGTAACCTTTCTTGCTTCTCTCACTGCAGGAGATTGCGTATATATTTCAAGCCCTTCCGATACGGGATATACGCAAGCCGCTTGAAGGCTTCTTGCCCCTTTTATCTCTACAACACACATACGGCATGCACCAATTTCGTTTATGTCCTTAAGATAGCAAAGGGTAGGTATATCTATGTTTGCCTGTCTTGCAGCTTCCAGCACGGTATAGTTGGCCGGCACCTGAATCTTACGACTATCTATAGTAATATTCACCATTTCCATCTTATTCCTCTCTCCTTCCTACACGTTTTTAAATATGGCCTTGAACGGACATTTCTCCATACAGACACCACATTTAATACATTTATCTTGATCTATTACATACGGCTTCTTCTTTTCTCCGCTTATTGCACCAACAGGACAGTTTTTAGCACATATTCCGCAGCTCTTACATGTATCTGCATTTATTACATACTGCATCATGGATTTACATATACCTGCCGGACATTTTTTATCACGGACATGGGCAATGTATTCATCTTTGTAATACTTTAATGTGCTAAGGACAGGATTTGGAGCCGTCTGACCCAATCCGCACAATGCCGATGCTTTTATATTCTTTGCAAGGATTTCCAGTTTTTCTATATCTCCCTCTTCACCTTTTCCTTCGGTGATCCGCTCAAGTATTTCCAACATTCTCTTGGTTCCGATACGACATGGAGGACATTTACCACAGGACTCTTCAACAGTGAACTCAAGGAAGAACTTAGCAATATCAACCATACAGGTATCTTCGTCCATAACAATAAGTCCACCGGAACCCATCATTGAACCCAACTGAATCAGTGAATCATAATCAATCGGTGTGTCAATATGGCTGGCTGGGATACATCCCCCTGACGGTCCACCGGTCTGTGCAGCTTTAAACTTCTTGCCGCCCGGTATTCCTCCACCGATATCGTATATAACCTCCCTTAGGGTTGTACCCATGGGAATCTCAACCAAACCGGTGTTATTGATCTTTCCTCCCACTGCAAAAACCTTGGTTCCCTTGCTCTTTTCCGTACCAATATTCGTGAACCACTCAGCTCCCTTTAAAATAATCACAGGAATGTTTGCATAGGTCTCAACATTATTCAGGATAGTAGGTTTTCCCCATAAACCTTTCACTGCTGGAAACGGAGGTCTTGGTCTTGGTTCTCCTCTATATCCCTCAATAGATGTCATAAGAGCAGTTTCTTCACCGCATACAAAAGCTCCGGCACCAAGCCTGATATCAAGATCGAAACTAAAGTCGGTTCCAAAAATATTGTTACCCAAAACTCCATATTCCTTTGCTTGCTCAATAGCAATTCTAAGTCTCTTAACCGCTATGGGATATTCGGCCCTAACATAAATATAACCCTGATTTGAGCCAATAGCATATCCGGCAATCGCCATAGCTTCAATTACAGAGTGGGGGTCTCCTTCCAATATACTTCTGTCCATGAAGGCACCAGGGTCACCTTCATCAGCGTTACAACATACATATTTCTGATCCACATTTTGCTGCTTTGCGGCAAACTCCCATTTCAATCCTGTAGGGAAACCTCCTCCTCCTCTTCCCCTTAAGCCCGACTTTTTAAGGATATCAATAACATCCTGGGAAGTCATCTCAGTCAAAACTTTTCCCAAAGCCTTATAGCCATCAAAAGCAATATATTCATCAATATCTTCAGGATTTATCACACCACAGTTCCTTAATGCAACCCTCATTTGTCTTTTGAAGAAATCTACACTCTCTAGAGATTTAGTCACATCTTCAGTTTTATCGCCCTGTAAAAGCCTTCTTACAATTCTGCCTTTTAAAAGGTGCTCTTCAACAATTTCCTTTACATCTTCAACCTTGACCATCGTATACATTGAACCTTCAGGGTAAATAACAATGATAGGTCCCTTGGCACAAAGCCCGAAACATCCAGTTCTTACAACTTTAACTTCATTTTCCAGGCCCTTTGCTTTTATCTGTGTTTCCAGTTCAGATATTATTTTTTCAGAGTTTGACGATGTACAGCCTGTACCACCGCAAACTAGGACATGTGCTCTATATAATTGCATTTATAACCCTCCTTAACAAAAATAAAAAACAGTTACTTTTTGTCTTCTTCTCCAATAGTTAAATCAATACATACCCTTCCGTTCACAATATGCTCCGCAACAACACGAGCTACCTTTTCAGGAGTCATCTTAACATATGTTACCCTGCTTCCATCCCTATCTATTACTTCAACAATAGGTTCAAGCCTGCAAACACCAATACATCCTGTCATTGTAACCGGCACATCACTGATGTTCCTTTTCTTTAACTCCTCAACAAATGCATTCATTACCGGTCTTGCTCCAGCAGCAATTCCGCAAGTGGCCATACCCACAACAACTCTTATACCATCATTTTTAGTTCTCAGGTTTATTTTCTCAAGAGTCTTCTTCCTTATTTCTTCTAATTCAGCTAAGGATTTCATTCAGCACCCCTCCAAATATAGTTTTTACACCCTCATTAATATACTCACAAATCCACGTTAACACTTCCGGCTCCGTTATCGGAACCTCTACTAGCTTTTCTTTTGCTTCTAACGAATTAAAAACAAAACTTTGGTTTTTATTGGTAAGAACCAATTCATATACAATATCGGGTCTTGCCGTAATAAGAGTTGTCAATGTCTGTGCTATATCGCCTAAAGGAAGCCTGTCTATGTGCGATATTTTAAAATATGCTCTCACCGTCGTGCCGACGAACTTTTGGGAAGTAACACTAAGACCACCGGAAGCCCTTTTTGCAGAAGCTTCAAAAAGCGGTATACCCAACCCTACACGCCGGGTCTCCCTTGCAGTCACAAAAGGATTGACAACCTTCTTTAAAAAACCTTCGTCCATTCCTATACCATCATCGGTTATTTCCATCTCCAACAAATCCCGTTCTCTATCTGCACAAATTGAAATATTAATCTTGCTCGCTTTGGCGGTCATGCAATTCTGTGCAATATCCAACAAATGTAATGACAAATCCCTCATTGTTTTTTACACTCATCATTCCCTATACTTATCAAGTATTCCTTCAATGTCATCGGGCACAAGTTTGCCGTATACATCATCATTAATGGTCATTACAGGAGCCAAGCCACAGGCACCTATGCACCGGCATGCATCCAATGAGAACAACCCATCTTCGGTACATTCGCCAACATCAAGACCGAGCTTTTCTTTGAGCTTATCTAAAATAGCTCCCGCACCCTTAACATAGCATGCTGTACCCATACAAATTTGTATCTTATACTTTCCTTTTGGATTCAGGGAAAACTGTGTATAGAAGGTTACAACACCGTAAACCTCCGCCAAAGGTACATCCAAGCCTTCAGCAATCTTCTTCTGAACCTCCACAGGAAGATAGCCGTATAAATCCTGTGCTTCATGCAGTACAGGAATCAGTGCCCCTTCTGTGTCTTTGTACTTTTTAATAATTTCCTGCAGCTTTTGATCCCTTTCATCAACTCCGCTGCAACAGCAACAATTATTTGTGCTCATTTTTTCAACAACCCCCTAATCAGGTATTTATTTTATCCACTGAAAAGTGTATGTTAACAATTTAACAATTTCCGTAACAATTATAACAAATATTAATAGAACATTCAATAGATTTTGATAATATTTTATAGATTTAAAAACATTCTCAAAGCTTTAATTTACAAGGATTTATGCAAGTTTTAAAAATGAAAATTGCATGCCGGAATTGTATACAATATTCATTACCCGCTAATTGCATTGTTATTTTGCAAACCAAATTTCGATAATTCACCCTAAAGTGCCCAAAAGGCACTCAATGCTTAGTTCCTCAAGCTCAATAAAGCTCTCCTTTTCAAAAATATCCCCCAGCGTATGAGCATCCGATGACCTTATTATATTAAATTCTTTCAAATACGGATTGTTTTGTACGAACCTTTTCACATAACATGTTCTTGAAACCTCAATGTATTTCATCTTCGGTGTTTTTGGTATGATACCCAGATTTGAAATCATACTGTATGAATCCCTGTCCACATGGGCAGGAATTACAACTCCCCCCAGCGAAGAAACATTCATAAATGCATCATCTATACTAAGACTTGAAGCGGTCAAAAGAAGCCTTTTTTGATACCCCGAAATATTATCTTCCTCATCCATCATAATCTGCTGTCCGAATATATCTTCCCGGTTCTCAATGTCAGGAAGAGCATTATAAACAATCTCCTGCATCCTATGAGCCTCAGCTACACTAGGAAAAAGGCAAACTAGGTGAACCTCTTCTCTAGTCTCAAGTTCCATACCCGGAACCACAATAATTCCTCTTTTTTTTCCGCAAATAACCATGGCATCACAATTTTCAGCCGAATTATGGTCGGTTACAGCTATTATGTCCAGACCCTTTAAATAAGCCATATTAACTATGTTGTTGGGCGTCATATCCTTATCTGAGCAGGGAGATAATGACGAATGAATATGCAGGTCTATATAGGCTTTCATAAAAATTTTCCTGCCTCACAGGCTATTTCAAAAGCAGTCTTTTTCGTACTCAGCACCTCGATACCCTCCTGTTCTGCTTTTTTCAAGGTTGCCTCCTCAACTTCAATTCCCTCTGGAATAACAATACACGAAATATCTGCCATGACAGCAACAGCTACAATATTGACATGGGTGTGAACCGTAACCCACGCATCCTCTCTTTGTGCATGGGACATAGCCCAACTTAAAAGGTCGCAAATGTACATGCCCTTAACATCCTTCGAAGAACCCTTCCCCCCTGTTAATATAGCCATATCCAATTTTTCGGCTAACTCACTAACCTTCATTTTTATTTCCCCTTTCCTCCGCTTTTTTNTTCGAATTTCCTTCATTATCCAGCACCGGAGGCATCTTTTCTTCTAGTTCCATCATCTGCACCGCAAGGCTTCGCACCTTTTCCCTGAGCTTGAATATACAATCTGCCTCATTAGCAATGCCCCGTACTATATCTTCTGCCAGTGCCCTACAACTTGGTGCACCGCATGCCCCGCAATCCAATCCCGGCAGCTCGTTGTTGATTGCCTGTAGTGTTTCTAATTTCTTCATTGCCACCTCAAAGTCTTTATCCAACTTCATAATTGGCCGGTACTCAACATTTCCCGTCCATACCATATCGTAGTCATAACTTTTGTTTGTTACCGCATTAATCCCCTTTTTCTTTGCCTCATCAATAAACTTCTTAATCGCAATTTTGGCAACAAACATGTTTTCAACAGTAAGGGGACCTCCTAGACACCCTCCTTGGCACGCCAATGCTTCCAAAAAATCAACATCCTCCAGTTTTTCATTCTCAATCTCCTCAAGAATCGAAATGACATTGTGTATGCCATCCACCGCAAGAACCTTATCTGTACCCAGAGCAGTACTCTCTCCTCCGGAATTAGCCCATCTCACTCCTTCAAATCCCGCTTCCTGAATTTCTTCCGCTTCCTCAACATCATTTAGAGCATTAAGGATTTTCAAATATATATCGCTGATGGATATTGCACCATCCACAAAAGACGTTTCCTTCTCATAAGGTGCCTTTATACTGGTGACCTTTGCAGCACAGGGGGTAATAAAAAACACTCCTATGTCCTTCTGCGGTATTTTTAAGTTTTTTGAAAATTCATTTTTTACGATCTTTGCCGCAAGTTCCATAGGAGATTCAAGCTTCAATATATTATCAATAAGGCTAGGAAACCTTACCTGAATGAGTCTTACCACCGCAGGACATGCAGAAGAAATCAACGGTTTTGGAAACTTGCCTTCTTTTAATATCTTTTTTGTCTCGGCGGTAACTATTTCTGCCGCTCTTGCTACTTCAAAAACATAATCAAAACCAGCCATTTTAAGAGCAGTAAGAATATGATTCCTTGACAGTGCCGATTTAAACTGACCATAAAGCGACGGAGCAGGTATAGCAACCTTGTATTTAAAACCACGAATCATATCAAAGGAATCGGTAATTGCCTTTTTAGCATGATAAGGGCAAACCCTTATACATTCTCCACAATCTATACACCTTTCATTTATTATTCTTGCTTTACCCTTTCTTACTCTTATCGCTTCTGTAGGACACCTCTTTATACAATTAGTACAGCCTTTGCATTTGCTCTCATCAAGAGTAACAGAATGAAAGTATGGGCTCATTTTAATCCCCCCTCTATACAACTATATTTCCTGTCTTTTATGTTGTTCTCGTCAGTTGTTCAGACCGCAAGCTGCCCTCTGCCCTGGAAAAGCCCAGCCTTCTTCCCTGCTGCTATGATAAATATACGGTAATCTCCACAGTAGTCCCCTTTCCCACTTCTGTTTTGATCTCAAGCAGGTCAGCATATCTTTTCATATTGGGAAGACCCATTCCCGCACCAAAACCCATTTCTCGAATGACATCCGGTGCCGTTGTGTATCCTTCCTTCATAGCCAATTCCAAGTCAGGTATACCCGGCCCTTTGTCCTGTATCTTGATAAAAACCCTGTTTCTGTCTATTTCAACGCTGGCACTGCCACCATTAGCATGGATAACAGCGTTTATTTCAGCCTCATACATAGAAATTGCCGTCTTTTTCACTTTTTGAGGATCAACACCAAGCTGTATAAGCATTTTCTTAACACTGCTCGACGCCTCCCCAGCAGCAGTAAAATCATCTGCAGGTATAACAAAGTTTCGCCTTATTATACCGTTCTTCAATCCCAAACACCTCTTTCTGTCAAGCCGGCACTATACAGCTTGCCACATGCTATAAACATGGGATCTTTTGTTGTCATAATAGTTATTCCCTTTTCTTTTGCCATTTGTATAATTGTTTCTTCCGGTCTTTTTCCTCTTATAAAAACAATCAACTTTATATCCATCATTTCTGCCGTCCTGACCACCTGAGGATTAACAAGCCCGGTTAACAAAACAACATTGTCCTTGACATAAGCCATGACATCACTCATAAGATCCGACCCACAAGCTGCAAATACATCCATATCCAAATTCTCTTCACCAGTTAAAATATCTGCTTCTAAAATATTTTTAATCTCACTAGCCTTCATATATGCACCTTACCCTTTACTATTAAATATAGTCTAATACAATTATAACAGATTGTTAACACTCTAACAATCTGTTATAAGCCGATGTATGCATTAAATAAATGTGAAGAAAAATGTTCCAAAAACTTAAGTTGAACGGGTTTACTTGTAAAAGCAACTCCCTCCAACAAACTCCCTTATTATTGAATTTATTGGAATCTCTTTTGGTTCTATGGATAAGAAGTTAGTTAAAAACTCTATTAATCTTCTGGCCTCAGAATACTCCGGCTGTGAAATATCAATATCTGCTAAAAGAGGCTCTGCATACGTCTTCAAAACCCCCAACTCAAATATAAGTGCTGAATTAAACATTACATCCGCCTCTTCCTGGAAGGGGAATATGTTTCTTTCCTCACCCCTTCTAACTGAAGGCCATCTCTTTATCGTGTTTACAGCACTGCACCCTCTAAACTGAAAATCCCTTACTATTCTTCTAATGATCCTTGTATCCGTTGTGGGTATTCTGTTGTGGTCATCAATATTCATCGATGTTAGTGCACTGACGTATATTTTAAATTTACTTTCCTTTGGTATCGAAGCTGTCAGTTTTTCATTAAGTCCGTGTATTCCTTCTATTATAAGAATCTGGTTTTCAGTAATTTTTAATTTGCGGCAAAAGTCTTCTCTGCCCCCCTTTGCAAAGTTGAAAATAGGTATATCGACCTCTTTGCCGGATATTAGATCGTTAAGATGTTGATTAAAAAGTTTAATATCAATTGCCTCAAGGGCTTCAAAATCATAATCTCCCGTTTCGTCCCTAGGTGTATGTTCCCTGTTTACAAAGTAATCATCCAAGGAAATAGTAACAGGTTTCAGCCCATTCACTCTGAGCTGTATTGAAAGTCTCTGGGCAAAAGTTGTTTTCCCGGAGGAAGACGGTCCTGCAATCAAGACAACTTTCTTCTTATTTTTGTTAAAGGCTATCATGTCTGCAATCTGAGCTATTTTTTTCTCATGCAGAGCCTCTGCAACCCTTATCATCTCATTTATTTTGCCTTCTTTAACGATATCATTAAGTGCACCCACATTCGCAACCCCAAGAATATGACCCCAGTTTTTATACTCCTTGAAAATGCTGAAAAGTTTCTTTTGCTCCTTGAATTTCGGTATAATGTCAGGATTGGTTTTATCGGGATACATCATTATTAATCCCGGCGAATAATATTTAAGATCAAAATGCTTCAAGTATCCTGTATCCGGCACCATATATCCATAAAAATAGTCCTCAAATTCATCACATATATAAAGGGTTACATAGGGTTTTTTCCTATGCTCTATTGCATTTACCCTGTCCATTCTGCCCCTCTTTCTAAATACTTCTTTGGCTTCTTCTATGGACATCATCTTCTTAATGAATGGAATTCTTTGTGCCACAATCTCCTTCATTCTTTTATTAATCAAACTTACTTCCTCGGCAGTAAGCTGTGTATCCCCTTTTATTTCACAGTAGAGTCCCTTGCTGATAGAATGGCAAATAATAACTTTTCTATCGGGAAAAAGATCATTAACTGCTTTAATTAATATAAAGCTAAGACTTCTTCTATATATTCGCATTCCATCCTCATAAGTCAGGTCGATAAATTCCAACTGACAATTGTCATATAAATGGTAACTCAATTCCTTGATATCGTTATTAACCTTGGCTGCTACAATAATGGATTTAGAGTTCTTTTGATATTCATGAACCAACTCCAGCAAAGATATTCCTTCAAATACTTCCTTCTCACTTCCGTCGGGAAAAGTAACCCTAATCAAATCCACATTGTTTTCCATCATGTTGTTCTCTCTCATAGTAAACATACTCCTTGTGCTTTAAAGATAATTATTATTGAATCATTCTACAATCTTGTTTAGAATTCCTCTTTTATATAAAAATTTTTGGAATATTTTTCTCCATATTTATTTAATGTACCCGTATTTATTTAATGCACCCGCAAACAAAATTATGAATTGACAGATAATATTTCTATAATATAAAATAAGAAAGATTCACAGGACAGTAAAGCACATTAGTTTTTGCCCTGTTTTATTAATTTGAATCAAAAATCAATAATTAAAATACATTAACGTTAAGAGGGTTAGTATTATGCAGAACATAACAAACGCCAATATATCAAGCGAAGTTGAAAGAAGAAGAACCTTTGCAATTATATCCCACCCCGATGCCGGTAAAACAACCATAACCGAGAAATTACTTCTTTACGGTGGTGCAATAAGGCTGGCAGGATCTGTTAAGGCAAGAAAGGCAAATAAATATGCCGTATCCGATTGGATGGAGATTGAAAAACAGAGAGGGATCTCAGTTACCTCAAGTGTGATGCAATTTGAATATAACAACTTTTGTATAAATATTTTGGACACTCCCGGTCACCAGGACTTTAGTGAAGACACCTACCGTACTCTTATGGCAGCCGATAGTGTAGTCATGCTTATTGACGGTGCCAAAGGAGTAGAGGCACAAACCATTAAGCTTTTTCATGTTTGTAAAATGAGAGGGATACCCATATTCACTTTTATAAATAAGATGGACAGAGCAAGTAAAGATCCCTTCGAACTCATGGAAGAGCTTGAAAATGTTTTGGGGATACGTTCATACCCTATGAACTGGCCAATAGGAACAGACGGCGATTTCAAAGGAGTATACAACAGAATTCTTGCCCAGATAGAGTTGTTCGAGGGCGGCAAGCATGGTCAGAATATTGTTTCATCAACCAAGGGCAGTGTTACTGATAAAATATTCGCAGATCTTTTAGGTGAACATTACCATAAAAAGCTTTGTGAAGACATTGAACTTCTTGACATGGCCGGAGATAGTTTTGACAAAAAAAAGGTACTGCAGGGCGAGCTGACTCCCATGTTCTTTGGAAGTGCCATGACCAATTTTGGTGTTCAACCCTTTCTAGAAGAATTTTTAAAGCTTGCTCCAAAGCCGGGTATGAAAAATTCTTCCATCGGTGAAGTAGACCCTGAATCGGATAAGTTCAGTGGCTTCGTGTTTAAGATTCAAGCCAATATGAATCCTGCCCACAGGGACAGAATAGCTTTTATACGGATATGTTCAGGCCGTTTTAACCGTGGAATGCCGGTCTACCACATCCAGGGTAAAAAAGAAGTTCGGCTTTCTCAGCCACAACAGTTTATGGCACAGGAACGCAATATTGTTGAAGAGGCCTATGCCGGTGATATAATAGGCGTGTTTGATCCCGGGATATTCCATATTGGTGACACATTAAGTGAGGGTAGCAAAGAACTTAAGTTTGAAGGTATGCCCATATTTCCTGCTGAGAATTTTGCCAGGGTTACTCCGGCAGATACTATGAAACGCAAACAGTTTGTTAAGGGAATCACTCAACTTTCTGAAGAAGGTGCCATACAAGTATTTAAACAAATCGATATTGGAATTGAAGCCCTTATTATAGGAACTGTGGGAGTTCTTCAGTTTGATGTATTAGAATACAGACTAAAGAACGAATACGGAGTTGATTTAAGAATTCAGCATCTTCCTCACAAACATGCTCGCTGGATTATGAACGAAGGTTTAGATCCTAGAAGCCTCACACTCACAAGTTCGACAATGGCAGTCCATGATACGGCTGGAAGATATGTCCTTTTATTCGAAAATGAATGGTCCATTAGATGGGCTGAAGAAAAAAACAGTTCACTGCAGCTGGTTGATATAGCAAAAAAAGGCTCTTAATAAAAGACTATTAGCTATTTATAAAGCACCAGGAATTAACTTCTTGGTGCTTTTTATATAGAATCGTTTTTCACCTTTGCTAGTTTATTATACTGTTTAAGCTAATGCATTAAAGGGAACTTCAAAAGCTAGAAGTCCCCTTTTTTTGATTTTCGCCAAGCCTATTCTTCAGTTTCTTTTTTTACTATTGTCTCACTCTCATCTTCATTTCTTGTGTAGTAATGGTCTATCGAGCTCTCCACTATATGTCCGTAAGCCCAGTAACCTTCTTCAACATCATTAAATGGTACTTCTGCTCCATATAGAGGTCCTCTGAACAACATCTTGTTTATTATTGTCACAGCTTCGCTGCGGGTTATATTGGAATCAGGCTTAAACAACCTCGCACCTTCTTCTATATAACCCTCTATAAGTCTTATCCTATATATTTCTTCAATATAATTTTTAGCCCAGTGGTTACTAATGTCGGAAAAATTTAATCTTTCAGGCTCAACATTCTTTAGTTGCAGATAATTGGCAAGAACTGTCGCAAACTCTGCCCTAGTAATATAACTATCGGGATGGAATGAACCATCTAGATATCCTGTAAACAAGCCTTTCTCTGTAACAGCCATTATGTTTTTGTATGCCCAATGACTCTCAGATAAATCTGTATATACCCTGCTACTGGATACTCCTTCCTTAATATCCAATACATTAGCCATTATGGTAGCAACTTCAGCCCTTGTGATGTTATTGAAGGGACGGAATGTATCGTCTTCATAGCCAGCAATATACTTTTTGTGGAAATTGTCCTTGTACCTGTCTGAGTATAACAGGAATATGGTTTTTGATTCATCATCCTCCTTGTTGATCAGCGTTCCATCCGAAGTAATAGAAGCCATAACAGAAGAATTTACTTCTGCCTTATCCAATTGATCAACCTTGAGGGTATATTGTATTTTAGCAGAAGAGTTTGCCTTAAGGCTGTCTATTTTCCATTCGATGTAATTCTCACTTATCGCGCCGTTTGCTGTCTCCACAGGCATTGTATACGGTGGAATTTCTGCTTTAACAACAACATTGCTTACAGAAATACCTGACTTGTTTTTATAATTAAGTTCCAAGGTTATTATATCATCCTCGGCATACTTTGATTTGTCGGCACTTACGAAAATCGACAAATCCACAGGACCTACAGCGGGTACATTTTTGCCAGGCTCTGTAATATCTTTGCCATCACCCTTACCGTCATCATCGTTGTCTTTATTTTTGTTGTCATCTTTATCCTTGTTATCATCTTGGTTGCCTGGGTTATTATTGCCTCCTGAACCTCCTGAACCTCCTGAACTAGACTTTATTATTACAGTTTTCCTTGCAATAGCCGAGACATTCCCTGCATTATCAATTGACCTGGCACAAATCTCCGTCTCACCTTTTGAAGTAATTTTTATAACACTATCAGGTTCATATGTAGTCCACTCCTTCTCTGTTGCACCCTTTAAGCAATACTCAGTTCTATCAATACCCGATCCTTCATCTTTTCCCGGCTCGATTGTTGCAGTTATTGAGGATCCAGTAGTCTCAGTTGCACTTGTTTTAATTGTCGGTGCTTCCGGTGGTGTTTTGTCAATATTGTCTATAACCAGTGTTGCTATCGGTGATTCATTACCTGCTTCATCAGTAGCTCTAGCTTCAATGATTGTATTCTCATCCACTACTATTTTGTCATCATCGGTCACCTCTTCTATAAGAACCCAATCCCCATCACCTATTTTTATTTCTTTTTTATCTGCATCGTCAGGATAATATACTGACACAGTTACACTCGTATTTGTTGGTTCTGTTTTATCCGGAATAAGTATCGGTGCCTCCGGTGGTGTTCTGTCAACCGTAAAAGCAATCTTAATTGTAGCAGACTTTGCACCCTTTCTATCTACCACCCAGAAATAAATATTATGTCTGTTCTCACTTAGTTCCAGTGAAGAAACATCAATAACTTTGCTTACATCCTGTTCTGTTCCGGTTGAAGTGATCGGATCTAAAAGAGATGTTCCTTCTCCATTATTAACATCGATGGAATAAAAGATTTGCAAAGAATCACCAATGTTTTCATCTTTAACATAAGCTTCAACATGCATTATGCTATTTATCACCTTGCCAGATTCCGGTGATTCTATATCAATGGTAGGTGCAACGTTCTCAGTATAGGATAATGTAACTTCATAGCTGTAAAAATTACAGTTTTCCTTTGTCACAGAACCTTCATATTGTGCCCAATACTTTCCTCTTTCTTCATTATAACCACTATTAGTCTTTTGCAGAATCCCTATGTAACCATCTCGTTCATAGTTAAACTCATCAGGAAAATCGTTGAAATCGTAATATTCCATTACAGTAATTTCTCTAGTATCAGGTCCTATTCTTGTTGGTTCACCATCAGTAACATTGATAGTTACATCATCACCTTCGATACTGTAAGTAACTTGCCCCGTGTCTACAGTAATACCTGTAACCTCAAAAAGACCAGGAATTTTTATCGTCTTTTCAGCATCTTTCTGCTCTGGCTGTTCGGGAAATTTTACCACTTGCTGCTTTACGGGAGCCTCCGCTGATAAAAAAGCCACATTTTGACAAACGATTGTCAAAATCATACAAAGACTTACTGCAATTAAACAAATTTTCTTACGTAATGCCTTCTTCATTTTCTACTCTCCCTTACTATTTATTTTTTATATTGAAAATTGAAAATATATTTTCCTGTATTTGCCCCATAATATAATATACATTAAAGATAATTTTTTCAACCATATATTGTGTAATATATGTTAATTTCTGGAATAATTATAGGAAAAATACTAAAAAATTATGGAATATTTTCTTAACATTTATTAAATGTGCCCCTATTTTACTGGTGTGTCACAATCTTGAATACCCTTTCGAGTATAATCTTTCTTTATGTAAGTATAGTGAAATAGTTTATTGCAAGATAAGCTACTATTGAAATAACTATATAGGATTTGAGTAAAAGGAAGTTTTCCTTCCATACTTTGATCAATGTTACAACGAGTATTGCAAATATAAACAGCATAAAGGCATGGGTAAAAACCCTCAGATAAGTATATCCGTACTCTTGCTCATACAGCGACATCCTGAAATGGGCTGATAAAAGCATAACCATAGTACAAGCAACCAAACATGAGTTCATAATTTGTGAACTACCACCGCCTATAGAGGCAGATGGCTTCTTGGTCAATATCTCTATTGAGACAAGTTTACCCAAGCTCAAAAGAATGTTCCATCCTCGAATAA
>JGI24709J26583_10001604_pt1 | contig 19094 bp, 15 predicted proteins | sample BioPla2DNA1_FD_26583 | JGI IMG/M metagenome (IMG submission 26583) | reverse complement strand
AGGCATGTATATTTTAAAGGTATTTGCCCGGGATGTCTTCGAGTATAGGAATCAGTGAATCTGTTTTATTTTTGCATTGTGACAGGCATGTATATTTTAAAGGTATTTGCCCGGGATGTCTTCGAGTATAGGAATCAGTGAATCTGTTTTATTTTTGCATTGTGTTATTCTAGTATATTTTCGGTAGCTAGCAAGTCTATGCATTCCGGAGATCATAAAAAAATCAGGAGGTATGATATGGGAAAGTATGTGTGTTCCATTTGCGGCTACATTTATGATGAAGCAAAAGGAATACCCGAAGCAGGTATTGCACCGGGCACGGCTTGGGAGGATATCCCGGAGGATTGGGTTTGTCCGCTCTGTGGCGCAACAAAGGCTGAATTCTACAAACAGGGAGAGCAGGCCAAGGTATCAGAAAAGAAGCCTTTACCTGTAATCGAACATTCCGGGGATATGAAGGAGTTATCCCCGCTGGAAGTCAGTATTATATGCACAAATCTGGCCCGGGGATGCGAAAAACAGTACAAACCAGAAGAAGCAAAGCTGTTTAATGAGTTGGCAGATTACTTTAAAGCGGCAACGGCTTCTTACAAAGACCCTAGTTATGACAAACTGATTGCTTTAGTTGAAAAGGACCTTGAGGAAGGTGTTCCAATCGCTAAAGCTATATCATCCGAAGCCAAAGACAGGGGTGCATTGCGAGCTCTTACCTGGGCTGAAAAGGTTACCCGCATCCTTAATTCGCTCTTGGCCAGGTATCAAAAAGAGGGTGAAACTATGCTTCAAAATACGGGTGTCTATGTTTGTACAATCTGCGGATTTATTTACATAGGAGACACACCGCCGGAACTTTGCCCTGTTTGCAAAGTACCTGCCTGGAAAATGGAAAAGGTGGAAGGGGGTAATGAGAATGGCTGATAAGTATGCAGTAAGAAATATTCGCTTATGTACTAAGGATTGTTTGTGCCTTTATGTATGCCCCACAGGAGCATCTGATACCGAGAACAGTATAATCGATGTCGATAAGTGTATTGGATGCGGAGATTGTGCAGATGCTTGTCCATCAGGCGCAATTTCTATGGTTCCTAAAAAATATCCTCAGCAACAGCCTAAGACAGATGAAGTTCTTGGTGCTATGAAGGCACTGTTACGCAGCAAAGCTGAACAAGAAAGTATAGCAACAGGTCTGTCGGGACAACTTGCAAGGGCAATTGAAAAGTCCAACCGAATTATGGCCGAAGATATTATCCGTGAGGCAGGATATATGCTTCCCCAGAGCCAGAATACCAAGGAGCTTCTGGAGTCGCTGTTGAGTAAGGACCAACCTGAAGGATTTCCTGTTAATACGGTTAAAAAACTATTAGAAAATCTTAAAAATGAATTTATTTTGGAGGAGATAAGTATGAAAAAATATCGTTGTACAGTATGTGGTTATATTCATGAAGGAGATTTGCCTGAGGATTTTAAATGTCCAAGATGTAATCAACCGGCTTCTGTTTTTGAGTTAGTTGAAGAAAAGGACGGAAAGGTTAACAAGTATACCGGAACAAAGACAGAAAAGAATCTACAGGAAGCTTTTGCCGGTGAAAGCCAGGCAAGAAACAAGTACACATATTTTGCTCACATAGCCCAGAGGGAAGGCTATGACCAATTGGCAGAAATATTCCTGAAGACAGCCAGAAACGAGCAGGAGCATGCCCGCATATGGTTTGAAGAGCTTGGCGGTTTGGGAAATACTGCTGAGAATCTCCTGGCTGCTGCTGAAGGTGAAAACTATGAATGGACAGATATGTATGACAGATTTGCAAAGGACGCAGAGGAAGAAGGCTTTCCGGAACTGGCAGCCCGTTTCCGCAGAGTTGCAGCAATTGAGAAATCTCATGAAGAGCGTTACCGTAAATTACTGCATAATGTAGAAATGCAGCAGGTATTTGAGAAAGGTGAACAGGCAATGTGGGAATGCCGCATTTGCGGACACCTTGTAATGGGTAAGAAAGCACCTGAAGTATGTCCTGTATGCAAATATTCACAGTGTTTCTTCGAAATAAGATGTGAAAATTATTAAGATTAATAAAAAATTTCTATTAGCAATATTACAGGCGGACGAGGTATTCCTCATCCGCCTGTTACATTTGGACAGTTCAAGGTATCAGCTTGAATATGGCGGTAACAGACTAATAAAAAAGTGAGCATTAAAGGTCTAATTGGTGTAAAATTATTTGTGTGGGTATATAAAATATAACTGACGGTTAAGACAGTAACTATCTATTAGCAGAATAATATGCTGATTTATATAACCAAAAGGAGACAAAAATGAATACTTGTAATCACAGTAACTGCCACCATTGCAATACACATCATAAGTCCTGTGTTTCTATAGTGCCAATATTTAACCATCTGGAGGATCAACAGATGGATGAAATTGTTCAGACTATAAAACCTGGAAAATACAAAAAGGGTGAGATAATTTATAGAGCAGGGGATGAGTCAGATTCACTTTATATTGTTAATAAGGGCAGGATCAGAATTTTTCGGCTATCCGAGTCCGGAAAGGAACAATTGGTAAGAATTTTGACAACAGGTGATTTTACCGGAGAATTGGCATTATTCAGTGAATCTACTCACGAATCGTATGCCCAGGCCATGGAGGATACCGAGGTATGCATGATTAACCGCAGAGATTTACAGGATTTTCTGATAAGATATCCTTCTATATCATTAAAGATTTTATCTGAGTTTTCCAGAAGGCTTGAAAAGTCGGAAGTTCAAACTACCCGTGTTTCAACAGAGAAAGTGGAAACACGTATAGCACAGTATTTGGCTGAATGTGTTGAGAACAATAAATCCATGGAATTTCTGCTGCCTATGAGTAAAAAGGACTTGGCCTCATATTTAGGGACCACCCCTGAAACCATCAGCAGAAAGTTGGCCGAGCTTGAGGATGCGGGGTATATTGCACAAAAAACTTCAAGAAAGATTGTAGTTTTGGATTTGGATGGACTGCTTCTGATATAACGCTGATGTTTACATAAAGTTACTATTGTTGTTTTCGGACTTCATTTGGGGTATTAGAAGAATACGCTTCCGAAAGTTTTTTACATTTTATCATGTTTTTGTGGTAGAATAGTAGTATAGTTTAAATACTGCACCTGCAGATATTTGGACTCTATTTTTTTGCACCTGTAGTTTTAGCAAATTAACGCCTAGACTGTAAAAAGGAGGTAATAATGTTTAAGATTAATGACCATATTATTTACAATAATATGGGAGTATGCAGAGTTGTTGATATACGGAAGGAAAAGGATATAAATAATAATGAAACTGATTTTTATATACTGCAACCTGTCTACGAAAACAACTTGACAATTAAAACACCGGTAAATAATAAGAAGGTATTTATGCGGAAGATTATAAAACGGGAAGATGTCTTTTCCTTAATTGAGTCTATGCCAAAGCAGGAATCAATGTGGATAGACGATGACAAGAAAAGAAACGAACTTTTCAAGGCTACTTTGAAAAAAGGTGAAACAAAGGGTTGGGTCAATCTGGTCAGAACAATATATTTAGAAAAGCAGGAAAAAACCGCCGCTGGTAAAAAATTGATGAAAATTGATGAAGATATTATGAAAGCCGCAGAAAAAAATTTATATGAGGAATTTGCAGCAGCATTAAATATTTCACCCGAGGAAGTTCTTCCATTTATTTTGGAGCATGTTTCCTAAAAGCTGAGCTATGCCCTCTGACGAAAATAAAGATTTACTTTCATGAGGTTTCAATCACCCGGGATAATTGCGAAGTCTTAATTTCGATAAAGGGTAAGTTGATTATGAATAACGCATTTATTGATAGATAATGTAACGGCTGAGTACTGTTTCGGACTTATGCCGTTTTTTGTTTTATAAAACTCACATATAAACTTCAAAATATAACGAAATAAAGGCCTTATTATCATTAAATTTCGTGAAAAAAAATGGCCGGTTTATGTGCTAAAATCAAATAAACAGCAGATATCTGCATTTTTTTTGAGCTTATTGTTATGCATTATTGAAAGGACTGATTACAATAGCAAAAGAATCCTGCCTTAAAATCAGGGGGGCATCTGAAAATAATTTAAAGAGCATTGATATAGACATACCAAAAAACCAATTGGTGGTTCTTACCGGAATCAGTGGTTCCGGTAAATCCTCTCTTGCCTTTGATACTATTTATGCCGATGGGCAAAGAAGATACATGGAGTCACTGTCTTCATACGCAAGACAATTCATGGGCCAGATGAAAAAGCCCCATGTACTTAGCATTGAAGGCATATCTCCTGCCATCTCAATTTCACAGAAAACGTCGATTCATAATCCACGTTCAACAGTAGGTACTGTTACCGAAATATACGACTACCTTCGGCTTTTATATGCCAGGATAGGTATACCTCACTGTCCGGAATGCGGTAAGGAAATTATGAGTCAATCGGTGGATCAGATGGTTGAAAAGCTTATGAGTCTTCCCGAAGGTACAAAAATTCAATTGCTGGCACCAGTTGTTAAAGGAAGAAAAGGCCGTCATAAAAAGGTGTTGGAACAAGCCAGGAAAAGTGGTTATGTCCGTGCTTTTATTGACAGCCAGCTACGTGAATTATCTGAAGAAATTGTTCTTGAGAAGAACAAAAAACATAATATTGATATTATTGTTGACAGGTTAATTATACGTCCGGGAATAGAAGCCCGATTAGCCGATTCCATAGAAAATGTTTTTACCATAACAGATGGTGTATTTACAGTTGATGTTATAGGTCAAAAGCAGTTTACATTAAGCCAGAATTTAGCTTGTGCTGAATGTGGAATAAGCATTGGAGATTTAGAGCCTGTGAACTTTTCTTTTAACAGTCCCTTTGGAGCCTGCCCCGAATGTTTTGGAATCGGGTGCAAAAAACATTTTGATGAAGAACTCATGATTCCCGATAAAAGTCTGAGTATCAATGAGGGGGCAATACAGGTTATAGGCTGGCGATCATCCAAACAGGAGGGAAGCTGGTCCAGAGCAATTCTGGAAGCTCTGGCCGAAGAATTCGACTTTTCTCTGGATGTTCCTTTTGAATCTTATCCAAAAGAGATACATGATATTTTACTTTACGGTACCGACCGCACAGTGAAAGTATATTATGACGGAAGATGGGGGGATAAGATTCACGATGTGACTTTCAAAGGAATAATAAGCAGTGTGGAGAAGTATTACAGGGAGACATCTTCAGATATTACAAAAGCTGAATATGAATCCTATATGCGTATTACTCCCTGTCCGTTGTGCAAGGGACAGCGATTAAGGAAAGAGTCCCTGGCAGTAACCATTGCTGGTAAAAACATATTTGAAATAACAGATATGTCTATAAAGAATTTTGCTTTATTTATAAAAGACTTAAAGCTGACAGATTTTCAAAAAGCAATTGGAAAACAGATTTTAAAAGAGATTCAGACAAGGACAAACTTCTTAATAACTGTAGGACTGGATTACATGGCTTTGTCCAGGGCTACAGGTACCCTGTCGGGTGGAGAATTGCAGCGGATCCGTCTGGCAACACAAATAGGCTCTGGGCTTGTAGGAGTGGACTACATCCTCGATGAACCCAGTATAGGTCTTCATCAGCGGGATAATGACAAACTTCTGACAGCACTAAAGGATTTGAGGGACTTAGGTAATAGCGTTATAGTTGTTGAGCATGATGAGGATACAATGTTTGCCGCCGATTATATTATAGATATCGGGCCCGGTGCCGGAGAACATGGAGGAGAAATAATTGCGTGTGGTACTGCCAAAGACCTTATGAACAATCCCTCTTCCATTACGGGAGCGTATTTAAGCGGTAGAGTATCTATTCCCGTACCCGAAACAGTGAGGACTCAGGATAAATTTCTTAAAGTATTTGGGGCCAGAGAAAACAATTTGAAGAATATAGACGTAACTTTTCCTTTGGGTGTATTTACTTGCGTTACCGGTGTTTCAGGTTCAGGAAAAAGCAGTCTTATGAATGAGATTTTATATAAGGCTTTGGCTAAAAAACTCAACAGAGCAAGAACAGTTCCGGGTAAACATGACAGAATTGAGGGTATAGAGCATCTTGACAAAATAATTGAGATTGACCAAAGTCCGATAGGAAGAACGCCCCGTTCTAACCCGGCAACATATATCGGTGTTTTTGATTTAATCAGAGACTTGTTTGCGTCAACACCGGAGGCCAGGATGCGTGGCTATAAAAAAGGCAGATTCAGCTTTAACGTCACAGGAGGCCGTTGTGAAACCTGTAAAGGCGATGGTACAGTAAAGGTAGAGATGCACTTCTTGCCTGATGTCTACGTGCCTTGCGAGGTTTGTAACGGAAAACGATATAACCGGGAAACTCTTGAGGTACGTTATAAGGGAAAGAATATTTATGATGTGCTGAATATGACTGTGGAAGAAGCCCTTAGTTTCTTTGAAAATATACAGGCAATAAAAAGAAAGATTCAAACCCTGTATGATGTAGGATTATCCTATATAAAACTGGGGCAGCCTTCTCCAACCTTGTCCGGCGGTGAAGCTCAGCGAATCAAACTGGCCGCTGAACTAAGCAGAAAGAGTACAGGGAAAACCATATATATACTGGATGAACCTACCACCGGCTTGCATTTCGCCGATATTCACAAACTTACAAATGTGCTGCAGGAGCTTGTGGATAAAGGTAATACCGTAATTGTAATCGAACACAATCTGGATGTAATAAAAACAGCCGATTATATAATCGATTTAGGTCCCGAAGGTGGGGATGAAGGGGGAACAGTAGTTGCCCAGGGTACCCCAAAAGAAATAATGGATAATCCCAGGTCATATACTGGCCTCTATCTGAAAAAGCATATGAATAGAAATACAAACCATGTCAATTAAGATTCAATGATATAATACTGATGGGTTTTTATTCTTTGTACACATTTTGCGTATATGTATCGATACATATACGCAATTTTTAAAATAATATGCAATCCTCTTTAAAAATGTATAAAACGTATTGACAAAGATATAAGAATAAGTTAATGTATATTTATACAAAAACATTGACGAATATGTATAAGTATTCAATGGCTGAGGAGGATATAAAAATGAAAAAGATTATTGCAATGACACTTGTTATGATGATGATTGTCGCCGTATTTGCAGGTTGTGGCCAAAAAGCCCCTGATGCTGCAGGAGTATCAAGCAAAGCCGTAAAGGTTATTGATATTCAGCTCACGCAGGAAGAATACGCCTTTGGAGTAGACAAAAACCAACCTGAGCTGCTTGAAGAGGTAAATAAATTCATTGCTCAGATCAAAGCAGACGGTACATTTGATGCTATACTTAATAAATATTTTGGTGACGGCACTCCCGAACCTGTTGAGTCAGCTGAACTTAACAGCAGTAAAGATCAACTTGTTGTTGCTACTAATGCCGGGTTTGAACCATTTGAATATACCGCAGGTGATAAATACTTGGGTATTGATATGGAAATCGCTAAACTTCTTGCTGATTATCTTGGAAAAGAACTGGTTATCAGCAACATGGATTTTGATGCAGTTTGCCTTTCGGTAGGTCAGGGTAAAGCTGATATAGCAATGGCCGGCCTTACCATAAAAGAAGACAGAAAAGAATACGTCACGTTTTCGGACAAATACTATGATGCTGCGCAAAAACTCATAGTTATGGCAAACGATACGACTTTTGATAATGCCAAAACAGCAGAAGAAGTAGAAGCTATTCTGTCAAAGTTCGGAAGCGATACTAAGATTGGTGTTCAGAATGGTACTACAGGCCAGTTCTATGTTGAAGGTGATGAGGATTGGGGCTTTTCCGGTTTTCAAACAGAGTGTATAGGTTATAAATCAGGTTCATTAGCTGTTCAGGATATGATAAACGGAAATATTAATTACGTTATTATTGATGAAGCACCTGCCCAATTTATTTCAGAAGCAATAAATGAGCTCAATTAACAAATAAAATCTCTGTTTATAATGTAAATATTGGAGGCTAACTCAGAATGGCAATCCTGGATTGAGCTAGCCTCTTCTAATATGTTCCGGACAGATATAAAAAACCGTTTTATATATTGTTATTATTATTGTATAATCATTGTATAAACGCAGTAGAGTTTAAAAAGGAAAGTGCTATGGGGAATTTTGATAAGAAAATCGAGATATTCTGGAAAATGTTTTATGAGTACAATGGCTATACTAAAGTACTCACCGGATTACAAAATACTTTATATATAGCCACTGTAGGATTGGCTATCGGAATAATAATCGGTACAGTAATTGCTATTATTGAGGTAATTCCAAAGTATAAACGATTACCCAGAATACTTAATAATTTCTGTAAGTTTTATGTGGGGTTGTTTAGAGGTACACCGGTTGTTGTGCAACTTTTGGTGTTTTATTATGTGGTTTTTCCGCTGATAGGATCAAATATAACGGCTGTTGATGTCTGTGTTCTGGTGTTTGGTTTAAACAGTGGTGCCTATGTTTCGGAAATCATGAGAAGCGGTATCATGTCAGTGGATTCGGGGCAGATGGAAGCTGCCCGTGCGGTAGGCTTAAGTTACGGTGTTTCCATGATGAAGGTTGTGGTTCCTCAGGCTGTCAAGAATATACTGCCCACCCTGGGAAACGAATTCATTGCTCTTATAAAGGAAACATCGGTAGTCAGCTTTGTTGGTGCTGCCGATTTATTTGTTGCCTTTAATTACATAGGTACCAACAGTTATGAATTCATGGTTCCATACCTAGTTATGGCATTTATTTATATTGTATTGGTAATGGCAATAGCCTTGCTGATAAGAATAATGGAAAGGAGCCTAAGAAAAAGTGATAGACGTAATTGATTTAAAGAAGCATTATGGTAGCTTAGAGGCGCTTAAAGGAATTACCAACACCATTCGTGAAGGCGAAAAAGTTGCGATTATAGGCCCTTCCGGAAGCGGTAAAAGCACTTTTTTACGATGTCTGAATTGTTTGGAGGATCCCACAAGCGGGCAGATTATTTTCCAGGGCGTTAATATTGCAGACATGAAGGTTGACATCAATATTCATCGCCGTCATATGGGGATGGTCTTTCAGCAGTTTAATCTGTTTAATAATAAAACCGTAATTGATAATATAATGTTGGCGCCTTTGCATATCGGAATTTCTGAACTTCGTAAAAATAAAATTAAAAACTTTTTTATTAAACTGAGAAATGTATTTACCAGTAATAAAAAACCTTTATATGAGATAAATACAACCAAGGCACAGATTAAGGAAGAAGTAAGAGCTAATGCCATGCGTCTTTTAAAAAGAATAGGATTAGAGGAAAAAGCTGATGTTTTTCCTTCTACTCTTTCAGGCGGACAGAAGCAAAGAATTGCAATAATACGTGCTTTGGCCATGAACCCGAAGGTGATGCTTTTTGATGAACCTACATCTGCCTTAGACCCTGAAATGGTAGGAGAGGTATTGGATTTAATTAAACAATTGGCTGATGAAGGAATGACCATGGTTATTGTTACCCATGAAATGGGTTTTGCCAGGGAGGTAGCTACGCGGGTTTTATTTATGGATGAAGGTATGATAGTAGAAGAAAACACTCCTGAAGAGATTTTTACCAATCCCCGCAATTCCAGAACTAAAGAGTTTTTATCCAAAGTATTGTAATCCCCAAAAATAACACGATACGGATTGAATAATCACACCGTGACAAGTAACTTGTCCCACTGGTCTTTTCATTTTAAGAATATGATTTTCCAATAGTAGTTGGTCTTTTTTGTTATATTTTATAAGCTGCAAGGTAACACTCCTGCAGCTTATGTTCGTTTACTGAAATAAAGACAAAAATCATATCGAAAAAAACCATTATAATAATTGTATTTAATGGTAAAATGGAGTACAATGACTATTAAACATGCTTCTATTATGGTTTTTTTGAAGCTGGAAATTTTGATTCGAGGAGGAAATCTAGGAATGAAGAGAGCTATAACAATTATACTAGCCCTTTGTATGGTACTAATGATTCTTTCAGGCTGTGGCGGTGGCACGTCAGGAAACGTAATCAAAATTGGTGTCTATGAGCCTTCTTCCGGTGACAATGGCGCCGGGGGAAAACAGGAAGTTCTTGGGATAGAATATGCTAATTCTGTTCTGAACTCGGTGGAAATCGGCGGAAAGAAATATGACTTGAAACTTGAAATCGTTGATAATGAGTCTTCCAATGACAAAGGCCCTTCAGCGGCTGCAAAATTAGTTAGTGCAAAATGTTCAGTTGTTATTGGTTCTTATGGCTCTGGCGTTTCAATAGCTGCAAGTGATGTTTTTGGAAATGCCGGAATTCCTGTTATTGGTGCTTCTTGTACAAACCCACAGGTTACAGAAGGAAACACACACTATTTCCGTGTTTGTTATCTTGATCCATTCCAGGGGACAGTTCTTGCAAATTTTGCAGTAGATGAATTCAAGGCAAAGAAAGCATACATATTGACGAAACTTGGTGATGACTACTCTGTGGGCCTGGGGAACTACTTTAAAATAGCATTTGAAAATCTGGGCGGAACTGTTGTAGAAGAAACATTCCAGGAAGGCAACAGTGATTTTACAGCATACCTTACTACTGCTGTTAACGAAAAGGCCGATGTTATATTTGCTCCTACCTCTACAGAAGCTGCTTCTTTGATTATCGGGCAGGCTGTTTCACAAGGTATTAAGATTCCCCTCCTGGCCGGCGATACATGGGACAGCTCAGTAATTCTGGATGCTGCAAAGGGTTCTGACAGTAAAATCTATGTATCAACCTTCTTTGATGAAGGCGATGACTCAGCGGCAGGCTCAAAATTTGTAACTGATTTTAAAAAGTGGCTTAACGATAACCCGGAAAAATTAAAAAATAACGGCGGTAATGACATAGTAGCAGCTGTTTCAGCGTTGGGTTACGATGCTTATATGGTTGCTGTTAAAGCTATAGAAGCAGCTGGAAGCCCGGACCCCCAAAAAATCAATGATGCTCTTTGGGGCGTTACATATACCGGAGTTACCGGTGACATTGCCTTTGATGATATAGGTGATGCTATCCGTGATGTAGCTTTTATAAAGAGTGCCAACACTTCTGATGGTTCCTGGAACTTTGTAGCAATACAGAGTGTAAAATAGATAGCTATCTTAAATATAAGAAGCGGGGGCTTATGCTCCCGCCCATAATATTATTAATAGGCGAAAATTAAAGTTACCATGAAAGTATTATTTTCTTCAGGTAATCATTTCTTTTAGAAACAGCTACAATAACGGAGGTTCTGATGGAATTCTTAAACACAAATCTCCCTTACATATTGGCAGGCATATCGGTGGGAGGACAGTACGCTTTAATTGCCATAGGGTATACCATGGTATATGGAATACTCAGGTTAATAAATTTTGCTCATGGCGATATTTTTATGGTTGCGGGTTTTGCAATGGTATACCTTTCAGCTACTTTGCCCCTGTATATATCTATCCCTCTGACCATCATAATTACAGTATTATTAGGTTTTGCAGTAGAACGCATGGCATACAAACCTCTTCGAACAGCACCGCGAATGTCAATTATGATTAGTGCTATTGGAGTGTCTTACTTACTGCAAAACTGTGCATGGTATATAACAAGCGGTTTAGCAAAACAATACCCTACAATACCATGGATTAGTGAATCTATTTCTATAGGTACTGCAACTACAAAAATAGTTACTGTAATTACACCCATTCTCACAATTGTTTTAGTAATAGCTTTGGTTATATTAATTAAATATACGAAGATTGGTATGGCAATGAGAGCTATGGCAAAGGACTTTGAAACCAGCCAGCTCATGGGAGTAAAAATAAATTCAGTAATAAGCTTTACATTTATTATAGGCTCATTTCTTGCGGCCATAGGTTCTCTGCTCTACTTTACAAACTACGCCACGGTTACACCAATCGCAGGTGCGATGCCGGGATTAAAAGCCTTTGTAGCTGCGGTGTTCGGCGGTATCGGAAGCATACCCGGTGCTGTCATTGGAGCGTTTATAATAGGCATATGTGAGAATATCATTAGGATGTTCGGATGGACAACATTTTCCGATGCCTTCACTTTTGCATTGCTGATAATCATTCTTGTCGCAAAGCCAACCGGGCTATTCGGTGAGAAATCTACAGATAAGGTATAGGTGAGTGATATGAATGAAAAGAATAGAAACATTAATGGAGTAATCACTCCCACTGAAAAAGCAAACATATTTTCTAATAGTCTAGGTTTTATAAAAAAGAATTGGATTGGGTTTACACTTTTAGCTTCACTTTATGCGATTATCCTGGTTTTGGAGCAGGTGTTGCCGGTTTCATCCATGCTGTTTGTGGTTTTAAAAAAGGGAGCCATTTATGCTCTGGTAGCAGTGTCCATGAATCTGTGCAATGGTTTTACCGGTCTTTTTTCATTGGGACAAGCAGGATTTATGCTTATTGGTGCATACATATATGGGATATTTACAATTCCTCTGGAAGCCAGGGCTGCTGTATACCAGTATTTTGACGGCGGAATTATTAATTTCACAGTTCCTGTTCCTGTAGCCCTTATAATGGCCGGACTGGCTGCGGCATTATTTGCATATCTTATAGGACTTCCGGTTCTGAGATTGAAAAGTGACTACCTGGCAATTGCCACATTAGGATTTGCAGAAATAATTCGCGCCTTTTTCCAGTGGGATAAACTTGGGCCTGTTACTAACGGCTCGAATCTGCTGCGGAGATTCCCTGTGTTCTCTTCTACCTTATATCCTTTTGTTGTTTCCAGTATTTGTATAACAATAATTGTTTTACTTATTAATTCTTCATATGGCCGGGCTTTTAAGGCAATACGGGACGATGAGGTTGCAGCCGAAGCCATGGGAATAAATCTGGCCAAGCATAAACAACTGTCTTTCACAATCAGTTCATTTTTTGCGGGAGTGGGAGGAGCCCTTCTGGCAATGTACCAGACAACAGTACAGGCTGCCCCTTTCAAGGCGGCAATGACATATGAGATTCTTCTTATTGTCGTTATCGGAGGTATTGGCTCAGTTACCGGAAGCGTTTTATCTTCATTTTTATTCATTGCCTGCAGTGAATGGTGGCTGAGATTTTTAGACAGCGAAACATATATCGGCAGCTTCAGAATACCGCTATTGGCATCAGGTTTCAGAAAAGTTGTATTTTCCATTATTATTATGATTATTGTCCTGTTTTATAGTCAGGGAATTATGGGAACAAATGAAATCTCTATTGATGCCTTACTCCGGTTCTTTAAAAAACTATTCAGAAAAGGCAGTAAGGAGGAGGCGACATAAATGGCAGAGAATATATTACATACAGAAAAATTAACCATGCAGTTTGGCGGTGTAGTCGCATTATATAACCTGACAATTGATGTTAATGAAGGCGAGATAGTTGCTTTAATAGGGCCTAACGGGGCGGGCAAAACTACAGCATTCAACTGCATAACAGGAGTGTATGAACCGACATACGGAAGTGTCAGCTTCTGCGGGCAAACAATAGTATCTAATCATCCGCAAGGGAAAATGAAGAAACTATACTTAGGGGAAAAAGGCAAAGAGAAATTAAAGAGAATAANCCCTACACCTGATAGAATTACAAAACTTGGTATTGCCCGTACTTTTCAGAATATCAGGCTATTTGACAGCCTCACAGTATTTGAAAATGTACTTGTTGCAAAACATATGAGAGCAAAGCAAAATGTTCTTACAGCAACCTTAAGACTGAATTGGCGTGAGGAAAAACGGGCAGTAGAGGAAAGTATGGCTTTATTGGAGGAGCAGGATCTGCTTCAATACAAGGATGATTTGGCAAGCAGTCTGCCATATGGCTTGCAACGGCGGCTTGAAATATCCAGAGCTTTAGCGACAGAACCAAAACTTTTGCTTTTGGATGAACCTGCAGCAGGTATGAATCCGCAGGAGACGCAAGAGCTTGCAGAGTTTATTGTTAAGATTAAGAATAAATACGACCTCACAGTTTTCATGATAGAACATCACATGGATTTGGTAATGCAAATTTCTGACAGGATTTATGTTCTGGACTTTGGAAAACTCATAGCACACGGCACACCGAGTGAGGTACAAAGGAATCAACGTGTTATCGATGCATATCTGGGGGTGGCCGATGATGCTTAGAATTAATAATTTAAAAGTAAACTATGGCGGAATTGAAGCAGTTAAGGGTATATCTTTTACCGTCCCCGAAAAAAGTATTGTTACGCTGATAGGTGCAAACGGAGCAGGGAAGAGTACTACACTTAGAACAATTGCCGGTCTTGTTAAGCCACAAAGCGGGAATATAGAATTTTTGGGTGAGGACATAACTGGTAAAGGAGCAGCAGATATTGTATCCCATGGTATTACCATGGTTCCGGAGGGAAGAAAAATTTTTCCGGATTTAACTGTGCTGGAAAACCTTAAAATTGGTGCATATCTTCGTAAAGATGATCTTACTGATGATTTGAACTTGGTATTTGATCTTTTTCCACGCTTAAAAGAGAGGTCCTGGCAGCATGGCGGAACGCTTTCAGGGGGAGAACAACAGATGCTGGCGGTGGGAAGAGCGCTTATGAGCCGTCCTAAGCTAATGATGATGGATGAACCGTCTTTGGGATTGGCGCCTCTTATAGTCCGGAATATTTTTGAGATAATACAGGAAATAAATAAGCAAGGCGTGACTATTCTGCTTATTGAGCAGAATGCAAACATGGCATTAAAAGTAGCCGATATAGGTTATGTGCTTGAAACCGGTCGTATTACCCTTTCGGGTACCGGTGCTGAGCTACTGGCCGATGAAGGGGTCAAAGCGGCATACCTGGGGGCTAAAGCAAAGTAGCGTCATTCTGAATGTAGCGAAGCCGAATGAAGAATCTTATGTGTGACGTTTAAGATCCTTCGCTGACGCTCAGGATGACATAAAGGCGGCTACCGCTGCGCTTATGATGATAGCTTGAACAAACGTAATTAAGCGGCGTGGCTGCTGCGATTTAAAGCGGAGCATGGATTGCGGAGTGAGCGCAACTAGAAACTGGATGTTGGAGATGGAGCGCTAAAAAGCAGTAGTCTACAGCCGCTTCCTTGTTTAGCGCAAAAAGATCCTTCGCTGACGCTCAGGATGTCATCAATAGCCGGGTGCAGCCTTCATTTCCCACGTAAAACAAATGAATGATATAATGTAACCAGAAGGGAGATGAAAAAAATGGATGTCAATACTTTCAAAGAACTTCTGGACAACTCTGATAATATCGTATTTTTCGGTGGTGCTGGGGTGTCAACCGAGAGTAATATACCTGATTTCAGGAGCGCAAACGGTCTATACAGTGAAAATTTAAAAAGCATCTACGCTCCCGAGGAAATCTTATCTCACAGCTTTTTCAATGAACATACCGAAGAATTCTATAAGTTTTACAAAAGTAAAATGATTTATAAAGATGCGAAGCCTAATGCTGCACATATTGCGCTGGCAAAACTTGAAGAGGCCGGCAAGCTGAAAGCAGTTATAACTCAGAATATCGACGGATTACACCAAATGGCGGGAAGCAAGAATGTCCTGGAACTTCATGGTTCGGTACACAGAAACTATTGCATGAAATGCGGCAGTTTTTATGATTTGGATTATATAACAGAGTCAGAGAAAATTCCCTTATGTAAAAAGTGTAATGGCATTGTAAAGCCTGATGTGGTTCTGTATCAGGAATCTTTAAACAATCAGATCCTTGAAGATGCCGTAAATTACATAATGAATTCAGACATATTTATTATAGGCGGTACCTCATTAACGGTTTATCCGTCAGCCGGGCTGGTAAATTACTACAGAGGCAATAAGCTGATATTGATAAATAAGACCAAAACGCCATTTGATAATAGAGCAAATTATGTTTATTACGGCAATATAGGAGGGTTGTTCAGCAAAATAATCAGTTAACCCTCCGGCTTTAGGGACATTACCGATCCTAAATTATAGGTGTTCTTCTCAAGGCTGATTATAAGATTATTGATCTCGGTTATTTGTTCCGGTGTGAGATCTGCCCCCATTGCCAGATGAGTGTTATACAAAATATATTCCAAAGCATTATGTACTGATGAAATATTCTTTTTAATTTCGAATAAGGCCTCAGGAGAAACAAGCTCCTTCTTCATCTCATCAACACTGACAACATCGTGTTTGGTCAGGGTGAATTCTGTGTCACCTTCGACAATGGTGCAGTCATACCCCAATATTGATTTAACTTCATTGGCAAATTCTTTTTTTGAGTCTTCCTCGCCGTGGACCAGGAAAATTTGTTTAGGCCGTTGCTTGAATCCGGCCAGCCATTCCAATAAACCGTTTTTATCTGCATGACCTGAAAAGCCTTCCAAATTATGAATTTCGGCTTCTACATGAATCTTTTCTCCAAAGATGGTAACCCTTTTATCCCCGTTCAATATTGAGTATCCCAAGGTTCCCTTTGCCTGGTAGCCGACAAATACAATACTGGATTTAGGATTCCAAAGGTTATGTTTTAAATGGTGTTTAATCCTGCCAGCTTCACACATGCCACTGGAAGAAATAATCACCTTGGGATTGGGATTTGTATTAAGAGCTACTGACTCTTCAGCAGTTCTTGTGAACACCAGGTTCGGAAAATCCAGAGGGTGATCACCCCGCAGAATGTAATCGCGCGTTTCATCATCGAAAACCTGAGCGTTTCTTCTGAATACTTCTGTTGCAGAAATGGCCATGGGACTGTCTACATAAACCATTATATTTTTTAGTTCATCCTTATACTCGGAGTGTTCCTCGTAAAAACGGTTAAACTCATAAATCAATTCCTGGGTTCTGCCTACGGCGAAGGATGGAATTATAACATTTCCGCCTCTTCGGGTTGTCTTTAAGACTATATCAATGAGTCTTTCTATACTGTCTGAGTTTTTTTCATGGATACGGTTTCCGTAGGTGGTCTCCATAATAACGTAATCCGCTTTCTTTATAATTGTGGGATCACGTAAAATGGGACGTCCCCTTACGCCTAAGTCACCGGAATATACAATTTTTGAGACCTCGTCATTTTCTGTAATAAACAGCTCAACTATTGATGAACCAAGAATATGTCCGGCATCATTAAAAACAACCTTAACCGATTCGTTCAATTCAATAAGCTGATTGTAAAGAATAGGAACTACATTATCCAGAGTAGCCTCAGCGTCTGCCATAGTATATAGAGGCTCAACAAGGGGTTTGCCTGCCCTCTGATTCTTACGGTTTTTCCATTCGGTTTCTCTTTCTTGTATTGATGCACTGTCCTTTAGCATAACATCCAATAAATCGGCAGTGGCATCGGTGCAGTATATTTTGCCTTTAAAGCCTCTCTTTACAAGTAACGGAATTCTTCCGCTATGGTCAATATGTGCATGGCTAAGAATTAAAAACTCGATCTCGGCAGGATTAAAATCAAATTCTTTGGCATTTAATTCGTCCATTTCGTCGCTGCCCTGAAACAGCCCGCAATCCAATAAGAACTTATGATTGTTGGTTGTTATCAAATGACATGATCCTGTAACTGATGTACTTGCTCCTAAAAAACGTATTTTCATTTATTTGCACCTTCTAAACGCATGTTTATTTATATTTTATCATATTATGATAAGTAATTCTTTTTTTCATCTGTATTGAAACATAAAACGTTCCATGTAATAAAGAAATATCTGGTTGTAATAGCCTGAGAAATAGATATCACTGGAATGCCCTCCATAAAGCATATAGATTATGGCACATTCCGTGTTGCCGCTATTTTGGTATTCTTCAAGCAGTTGTTCAGTGATTGCAGAATTCACCAATCCGTCATGAGTGCCTTGAAATATAAGGCAGGGTGGCGAGAGTTCATCAACATTCAGTGCAGGGTCTGACAAAACTTCTGATCCTGCAACTCCCATACTTTCTGCCAGAGCGTTGGCAGGATAAAAAGGTATAATCCCATTGATTTTCAATTTATTGTTTGTATAAGTCAATCCTGAAGACAAAGCCAAATTTCCGCCTGCAGATACTCCTGATATAAATACAGAATCAATATTGGCATTAAACTCCTCATGGTTATCAGCGAGGTATTTTAGAAATATGTTTATATGTCGTACTATATCATCCAGGGTAAAATTACGGTAACGTTGCTCCGAAATGTTATCGGAAGGTGCCGTGTCACTGCCATTTAACCCGTACTGGATATCAAAAACTACATAGCCCTGGCTGGCAAAGTATTTATTCATCTGAGCATTATTCATCAGTCCTTTGTCACCGCTTTTCCATCCGCCGCCATGAATCCTTATTAAAACTGAATTACCTCCCGGAAGCATGTCTCCATCCTGGCTGGATGAATACACATCAAAATAAAGTTTTAAATCTTTATCGATACCCTTTTTTCCGGAATAAAAAAGGATGTCTTGCCTTACGGTATAGTCCCTGGTAACTGTTCCGAAAAAGTACTCGGGGATTGAAAAAGTAATTTTTCTAAAGTATGGATTTTTATAATCCGGAAGAGTTTTATATTCATTTCCAAAAGCATGGCGATAACTGATGTCAGCCTCTTTGATAAGAACGGGAAGTGAGATTATGGGAGCAAGGCAGGTTATTGAAATAACGGCAGTTAATAATAAATATGCTATTCTAACATAAGTTCTTTTGCTTTTGTTAAGCAACTTAGTTACAAGTAATCCGGCACTTAAAAACAAAAACACATAAAAAAGTGCAAAAGCAGAAATAAAAATTTGAGTTTCCCAAAGATTGTTAGAAAATAATATACTATATGCAATAAAAAGTCCAATAAGCATAAATAGTGTCAAAACTAATATTAATGAAATACGCATTACTTTACGTATTTTTGGCTCTGGCTCATATTTGGCTGCTATTTGGGCAAGCAGTAATTCGACATCGGTTTTCTTCCTGAAAATATTATGAGCAGCCAAAAAACCGCCAAACGCATATAGTAACAACATGGCTATACAGGAAATCATGCTGCGTGAACTTTGATGGACAGGCCATAAGGAAACCAGGAGGTTGAAAACC
>JGI24709J26583_10001602_pt1 | contig 19096 bp, 17 predicted proteins | sample BioPla2DNA1_FD_26583 | JGI IMG/M metagenome (IMG submission 26583) | reverse complement strand
AGAATTTGGAGAAATACTCAAGAGGCTGAAGAGGCGCCCCTGCTAAGGGTGTAGGTCGGGCAACCGGCGCGAGGGTTCAAATCCCTCTTTCTCCGTTCAAGTCAGAAAAGGGGAATCACTATGATTCCCCTTTATCTTATATTCATTTCACATATTCTAATAGTAATAATACCAATTATTATGCCAGAACATCTTCGGGTTCCATAGCAATGCGGTTACATCTGAATCAATAGGGGTANGTTTTTTCTTACCGTTATATAGCATGAGATCGCCCTTTTCACGGTCAAATCTATAATCAATCAGATAAGCGATGTCTTTATCATTTATCGGTACGAAAAAGCTAACATCATCTGATATCTTGACTACTGAATCGTTATCATACAGACACAGGGTTCCGCTTTGACTTTTGTCGCTGTAATCAATATAATACAAAAGCTTGTTCTTTCCCTTGAAATTATACAGGCTTGGTATATATACATCGGAAGCCATAAACTTATTATTCATGTATACATCTCCGGCTTCATTCTTAACATCCTTATAATATAGGATGATATTGTTTTCATTTCCGAACTGGTAGCCCATTACGTCATCATCAATTTTTACGGGTTTTTCAACGGCTCCGTTTTTTATCACGGCAGACATTAAATCGCCATAATATTTCTCGTCATTGTAGTCATTTAGAAAGTAAATAGCTCCCTCTTTATTTATTTTTAAATTCCTTGCATTATTGCATTCCAGGGTTGCTTCCTTTTCTTCTATGGCAACAAATTTATCATCCGATAGACTTCTTGATTCTCTGATTTTATCCTGAAGTTCATATATATAGTAATATCCGGAATCATAATCATCATCACCGGAAGTTATCTCAGATAATTTCTTGGTTTCTATAGGGGCCGTATTGTGTTTTTGATAAACGACAGCACTAACATTTGTAGATGTTGAAAACGAATAAGGGTCTACATCTGAAGCCACAAGAGTTTCTTTTCCCTTGTTCCAATAGTATAATGAANATTGTTGATGTTTTATGGCATATTCATCATCATCGATAACTTCTCTTTTCTTTGATAAATGACTATACTGTAACTCTTTGTCCTTAACATAAATCAGATGTGAGCTACCTTTTGGTTTAATTACAAGTGCAATTAGCAAAATTAAGACTATAACAGCAGCAGGAATAACGAGGAATATAGGCTTCTTTAGCATTCCCTTAATATCTTTTTTTGGTTCATTGTTGTTATTAGAGGTAACAGCCTCGGCATTTTCACGAAGAGGATTACCACATTCCTGACAAAAAGCCAACTCCGCACCGGATGGTTTCCCACATTTTGAGCAGAATACGTTTTTCTCAGGGGGAGAAGNAACTTCTCTTTTGGTTCCACACATCGGACAAAATACGGTACCTTCATCCAGCGTGGCGTTACAGTTTTTGCAGGTTGTTTGAGTTGACATGATTAATTCCTCCTTATGTAGATNAGTTTTCGATTAGTATTGTTTGCAATTAACCATTTATTACATTGGTATTAAATACTATAAATATTAATATATAGCATATTTATATTTTATACAAGCAAATCAAACCGGAGTGCTTATGCTGGACATTGCGGCTTCATTATTTTAAAATGGAAGTTAGACGGAAATATATATGTATTGTGGGAGGAGTACATGAAGCAAATAATAAAACACGCTATTTTGCGGACAGTATGCATTATATTTGTTTTTAGCCTTGTGTCCTGTGCTAAGGCTGATAATTTAACATCGGATAATAATATTGATACAACGATAAATGAGATTAAGATAGAAGAACCTTTGCCGTTAACGATTAGAGATATCCCGTCCACTGAGCTTGTAAAGGAGCTTAAAATAGGCTGGAACTTAGGAAACACCCTGGATGCCACCGGTGGAGGGGCTCTGTTAAATACCGAAATGTCATGGGGAAATCCGGCAACAAAGGAAGATATGTTTATAGCCGTTAAGGAGGCAGGCTTTAATATCATAAGAATTCCGGTCTCGTGGGGAAACCATCTGGGGCCGGAGCCCGACTATACAATACATACAGTATGGCTTGACAGAGTTAATGAGGTTGTGGATTATGCAATTGAAAATGACTTATTTGTAATACTCAACATGCATCATGAGGAATGGCATTTTCCTTCATATGATAACCTGGATAAAGCGGAAGCGATATTAACAAAGGTATGGTCACAGATAGCGGAAAGATTTAAGGATTATGATGAGCATCTGATATTTGAGGGAATGAACGAACCCAGAATGAAAGGCACTCCCCAGGAATGGACAGGAGGAAATGCAGAAGCCAGAGATGTCATCAACAGGCTGAACCGGTCCTTTGTGGATACAATCAGAAATTCCGAGGGTAATAATCCATATCGTCATTTAATGATACCGACTTATGCTGCGTCCTCCGATCCGAAAACATGGAAGGATTTTATTATTCCTGAGGATGATAAAATTATCGTATCAATACATGCATACACTCCTTATCATTTTGCCTTAAATAAACATGGGACTGCCGATTGGAGTCCGGATAACGTAAATGATACTAAAGATATAGACAGTCTGATGAATAATCTGTATGATTTCTTTATCAGTAAAGGATATCCCGTTATTCTTGGAGAATTTGGTGCCATGGATAAAGACAATCAGGAGGCAAGAGTTTTATGGGCAGAGTATTATATACGAAAAGCCACTGAAAAAGGAATTCCTTGTATCTGGTGGGATAACGGAGCCTTTATGGGAAGCGGAGAACTGTTTGGATTACTCGACAGAAGAAAAGGAGAATGGCGACATCCTGAGATAATAGAAGCCCTGATGAGAGGGCTGGAATAAATCATAATATCAGACCCGGGATAGAGCATAAAGCTCTATCCCGGGTCTTTTTTTATTGAAAATGTAATGATAAATTCTCCTCATCGTATTTTTCTGCAAATAATCCTTATAATTTGAATTCATCAAGGGCTTGCCCATCAAATAAAAGATGTTTCATGTAGTATACATGGGTTTCATTGAGTCAAAAAATGGTTATCCATATAATGGCATTGTAAATAACATTTCAAGGATAGGTATTGCATTGACCCAATTAATAATGAACGTAATAAGATTAAGCATTAATTAAGAAAAAACCAAAATCCAGACTACATATTAAAAAAGGAGGAAGCAAATTATGAAGAATGAGTTATTTAACGGAATCGAGGATATCGAGATAATCGAAGTATCAGAGGCATCTTTACTTGGTGAGACTGCTGCAACCAGCGGTTCCAGTTCTTGTGGAAGCTGCTCATGCTGCGGTTCATCATCCTGCATCAGCTGTGGCGGCGGCAATGCTGCTACAATGGAAGCAGCAAGATAGTATTTGATTTATTACCTTCAGAGTTAAGTGGGTCAATGCAATTAACTATATAGGTTTGATAGAGAGGTGATTGTTGTTATGAGTTTAATCGAAGTTAAAAATGTCTATAAATCGTATGGTGAAAAGAAAGTTTTAAAAAATGTCTCTCTGGAGATTAACAAAGGAGAAGTCGCTGCAATCATCGGGCCAAACGGCACAGGCAAGACAACTCTTATGGAAATCATGATGACATTACGAAAGGCAGATAACGGCGATATTGAGATTATGGGTATGAATATAAGTGAGGAAAAGTCAATAGATGCAATACGAAGCCAATTGGGAGTTATCTTCCAGGAAGGCGGAATGTATAACTTTATGAGGCTTAAGGAGGCATTGGATCTGTTTGCCAGCTTCTATGATGTTCCCAAGGATAAGGTAAACCGTTTGGTCGAAGAGTTTGACCTGGGTCCATATATGAATACCAAGTATCATAAGATGTCCGGCGGCTGGAAGCAGAGGTTCCTATTGGCGATAGCTTTTCTTCATGATCCGGAACTTCTGTTTTTAGATGAGCCTACAACAGGACTTGATCCAAAGGCAGCACAGACTCTGTGGAACAACATAAAAGGCAGTAAAGATGAGAACAGGACCATTGTACTTACTACACATTCCATGGAGGAAATTGAACGGTACTGTGACCGTGTAATTGTACTTAAAGCAGGCGAAGTGGTGGCTAATGATTCACCGAAGAGCTTAATTAAAAAGTACAATAAAGAATTTTTCACTGATGTTTATTTTCATTTAGTAGAAGGTGGTGCGTGATGAATAATTATAGCAAAGTTTTAACAAAGCAGGTTAAATATGATTTAATTATTTTCTTTCGGGAGCCCTTCTTTGCTTTACCGATTTTGCTGTTACCCGGGGTGTTTTTTGTCTTATATGCAGGAATGTATGCCAGAAACGGTATGGATGTAGACACCTTTGGCGGATATATTCCAATGTATATGCTTCTTATTTCTTTTTTAACAGTGTTTTTTAATATCGGTACCCAGTATGTGACGGATCGTGAAATTGGAATTATAAAGAGGCTGATAATGTCTCCAATTAAAATTTATAATGTCATACTGACATATTTGATCCGTGGATTACTTATATCTATCATGGGATTTTTTGAAATGATTTTTCTTGCGNCAGTTGTATTCAGTATACCCTTAAGNAATAACATGATTATATACTTCCTAAGCTTTTGTATAATGGTNGGCGTTATGATGTTGATAAGTCTGGCAATCCATGGTTTCTTCAAGAATTCCAGACAAGTCACACCCTTTACAATAATAATATTCCAGTATGTACTGTTTGCATCAGGCATGTTAATTCCGGTATCTAAGATGGTCCTGCCTCTCAGGATTCTTGTTTATTTTAATCCGGTATATCATATGAACCAGATTTTAATGAGGGTGTGGTATGGTAAATGGCCTGATATTGTAAATATAGCGGCATTGGCTGTTGTGATAATTATATGNGGCATNATCTTTAAGATTCAAAAGCAGTTTAAAACGGATAAATAGAGGAGGAACNGACAATAGATAACGGAGGTTAAGCAATTGGAAAGAGTGTTATTTCCCTATTTTATTGAACGGAGTACCAATATTCCCAAAAAAGTAATGGAAAGCTTCTCGAATAAGGAGCTACCGGAGTATATTGACAGACTCGAAGAGGCGAAGGCTGTGTTAGAGGCGGTCGTGGAGAATACCACAGGAACTCTTGANAAACAATATGCAANCTATAAGAACAATAAGTTACTTAATTATAAGAGAAAGGTCTTTAACCACAAGGACATTAAAGAGATTGACGAAGAGCTGGATTCAATCAGCAGGAATGTCTTGGNGGAGTATAAATGTGCGTTTGAAAAGCTTGGAAATCTGAAACGGGAGTTTGAGGAAAGCTATCAAAGCACTTATGAAAAGAACAGAATGCAGCTTTATGATTTTTTTACCGTCAATCAGGAAATTCCTAAGGCATTTCCCTTAATTAATAAGAATATGGATCATAAATTTAAAAAGTATATCGGGACACCGGTGGAAGAGCATAATGCAGNTATCCGTAAACTGGATCATCAATTAATCCGGTTACTGAGCAGAGCTACNATGAAGACAAGTCCCTTTAGTTATCTGACATCCATTTGTCTTTCCAAAAACAATTATCAGTCGGAGACGGGTAAAGAAAGGGAGCCCATTTGTGAGATTAATAACTACATTATTAAACTGATATACGATCATTTGGTGCTACTGCCTGCCTTCGCGGTTCAGTGTAATTACCGTATCAGTGCGTATCATCGTTACGAGACCTATTATGTGTTCTTAGGACAGGAGGATTATGAGAAGGGGAAGGTCTATAAAACCGTAGATTGGAGTAAAACCATAGCCCGTAACAAGCTCTTAGATCTAATTATTGACCGTTACGCAGATAAGAGCTTTTCTTACAATGAACTGGGAGATTTTTTAGGCTCTTTGGGTCTTTCTGAAGAAAAAATTCCTACGTATATTCTTAATACCCTCCTGAAGAACCGAATAATCACCAATGCAAATATTATAGATGAGACCCATGGAGATATCTTTGCCGAATTTTATAAGAAGGTAGAGAGCATGAAGGATGATGAGAGCGGTAAGCTGGAGCTTATTTGTAATTTGGTTCGCAAATTAGAAGTAAGCGTGAAAGACTTTGCATTAGCCGATTGGGAAGAAAGATTTCGAATAATTCATATTATAGATTCTTTAATTAAGGAACTGTCAAAAGAAATTAACAAGGATTTCGTTCATGACATTCTTCTATATGAGGATACCATATATCGTAATATGAAGAAGCCTGTTGATATTGATGAAAGATTCTTAGAAAACATATCACAGCTACAAAAATATTCCAGAATCTTTGATCAATCTTATCCTGTATTCCTACGATTCTCAGAAATGTTTTATCAAAGGTTTGGAGAAGCCGAGATAAGAGCAGACAACCTGGAAGTATATCAGGAGTTTGTCAAAGCAGGAAGCTCTATGACCGAGGTATGGAAAGACACATTGACAGAACAGCAGGAGAGTAACAATGCCAATATGCAACGGATTTACGAGATGAAGAAAAGATTCAAGGAATTCGTGCTAAATTTAAAAGAAAACAAAGGCTCTGTTAATATAAAGGAATTTATCGATCGGGAAGTGGCCGAGAACGAGGACCTGATTTCCGAGGATGATAATTCCTCTACTGTGTTTTTCCAGAAGGGACAGGATGGTTATGTTATTAATAAGATTTATAACGGAAAACTAATTTTCTTTTCACGTTTTATAAAGCTTTTCGAAGAAGTAACAGAAAGTGACGAGTATCGAAGCTATATTGATAAGGTATTTGGTAATAAGTCAGTGGAGATTACGGAATGCTTTGGCTTTAATGCAAATGTACATATACCGGCAGCCAAGAAACGGCTGGTCCTTCCATTAACGGACAGGAATGATCCAACGCCGGAAGATATTGAACTTTCAAAATGTTATTTCAAATATTGCACTGAGACAGACAGAGTAAAGCTATATCACGATGAGTTGGGAGAAATCAAAGTAGAATATCTTGGGAGCCTTGCCTACTATCTGCTTCCTACAATAGTAAAGACCTTATTAGGATTAAATCCGTCAACACGTTTTGACCCGGCATATATGAACTTCTGGAGTTTGGAGCATGAGGATGGATTGGTAATGGATCGTGTACCTGAAATAGTGTACGACAATATAGTTATAATCAGAAAGCAATGCTTAATTAGAAATATATTCGATATGAACAAGTCGGCTACGGATTTATATTATGATGTGGTAAAAGAATTTAAGCAACAGGGATTTCCGACCAAGTTCTTTATTAAGGCATATATTAATAAACCGGGATTTGAGTATCTAAATATGGGCAGGACACAACTAAAGCCGCAGTACATAGACTTGGAGAATGTTCTCCTGTTCAAGGAATTTTGTACGAAGCTTGAGAAGGAAGAAATAATCATTATAGAAGAAATGATGCCCTACAACGAAGATGAGGATTATATTCACGAATATCAAATAGAATACTCATCATTAATAAATCGGACCAAGCAATAATGGAGGGTATGAGCATGGCAAAGCTGGATAAATACAAAAAGGCTAAGATATATTTCTTTGGAAATGAGGAAGAAAAGCAAAAATTCCTTAAGGAATTTGTGGCTCCTTATTTTAAAAGGAAAATCCCCGGAAGATACTTTATTAACAGAGATTGGAACGGGGGTCCTAACTATGAAATTATATTCAGCAGCAGGCTTATAGATGAGAAGGAGCTTCAGGAAGAGGTGTTTTCCTTCTGCAAAAAGAAGGGATTTTCATGGACCAGGGAGCAGATTGAAGATAATTTGGCTATTTACCGTAAAAATCAACAGAATCTTCTACAGATGGAGCAAAAGAAAGGCATTGGTACCCCTATTGAGAGAGAGAACCACCTAAGGGTTGTGATAGAGCCGTTAAATGAAGAATATTATCGCAGTACTTATAACTCCTCGGAGCATGTGAAACTGCATTTTAAGAGCAGGTTCCTATTGCAGCCGTCAATTGAGAAAACACTAAAAAGAATCACCGAAAAGGATGACCTTCTGATTCTCGTCATAAATTTATTCAGAATAACAATGAATCTGTTTCAATATGGCGAAAAATATGCAAGCGTTATGTATTATTCCAATATTGCAGGAGTGTTTGCTATAGCCAAGCAGTATAACGCTGAAAGCTATCTAAGGGAGAATTATAAGAAGCTGTATAATAGGCTGAATATTGACCGATTGGATACGCTTTCGGTAGATGAAGAACTCCTAAGTGGTTATCGGAAGGCATGGACTGCTATATATGAGTTAAGTCTGAAGCTATATCAAAAAGGAGGATTCTCTGAAGAGGGGTATCTCAGCGTAGAAGAACAAGGAAACAGGATGAAAAGCAATGTATCCGGTATCGGAAGTGAGTTTCATGAGGTATTAATCTCTGAGGAATCCATCGACCGGATGATTACCAGTGAGACACATCTTGTGTTTCGTTCTATCACTAATTTGCTATATAATATCCTGCCAACGTTAAATATAAATTTTCTCGAAAAGAATTTCTGCTGTTATGCAATAACGGAGTTCATCGCAAAAAAATACAACACCTCCTGGAAGGAAATTTTCAAAGAAAGGATAATTAGTTGATGAATATTAAATATAAGAAAAATTGTCAGCTGTATTATGATGAGAAAGAAAAGGCAACGTTCATAGTTAAAAGGAACGCTAAGTATATGATTAAAAATAATCAAGAGGACTATGATTTGCTACAAAGCATCATCGGAAAGTCAGTGGATAAAATCGCGGTGGATAATGTCATAGAAAATGATAAAAAAGCACTTCAATATATAAAGCTGTTGCTGGATAGGGGAATTCTGTATGCGGATCAGGATAAATACTATCCGATAGAGCATGAATTTCAGGATTATATTATAAGCAACTTTGATGACCATTATAAGGTTCTAGATTTTATCAGCCAAAGTAGAATCGCGATAAAAAACGATCCGCAACTTACCTCCTTATATAACGGAAAGGGAATCTGGGCAAGTAATGTTGAGGGGGTGTATGATGATATTATCCATGAATTTAATGTGTTTATCGGTGATTTTGATGAAAAAGAACTGGGAGTTCTATTGGATAATAACAGGCATGTTCTGCTTCTTAGGAAAATTGGAGGAGCCTGCGCGATCTTATATATGAACAGATACGATGAAAATCTTTTAGACCAATTTAAGAAATTCTATATTAACAGTTCATCGGAATCCCCCTTCGGCAATAAAATACTTCCTATAAATATACTGATGCATTTGCTTGAGAATATATTTGTAAAGGGAAGTAAGAATCTTAAATTCATTACGGCGGATGCGACCGTTCAACTGTTTCACTTAAAGGAGATTGACCGTGATACTCTTAAGTATTATGACCGGACGTTGGTAGCAAAAAAGGATAATTTGGCTATAATCCGTGAGATTGAGGAGATGACAAAGACAAACCCGAACTTTGTAAAGGATACGAATAAAGAAAATGCCACACTATGCCATGCACCTATATGCAATTACGAGGTATGCTTCGGCTATAACCTGAATAACCATAGAAGCTCAAGGTATCACGAGGATAATGCGATGGCGGGAATACTGGCAATTACTGATGGAATAGAGCATGCCCTGAGGACGATGAAGCCTTCCGAGCACTGGGTATGTGCGACCTCTGTGGAAGAATATTATCTTAAGGGATATCTAAGTCTTTTGGCAACGATCGACAAACCTAAACCTGCCAATGAGGTGACCATATCATCGACAGGAATCAGGTCCTTATTAGATTTCATCCATACCTGCTATGGTCTTGAGCTTAAGTTGTATTTTCAGAATATATATAACAATGTGGTTGGAAACATATATATTACAGATCTGAAGGGAGACATTATTTATAAAGCTAAGAATGTATGGCAGTCGGAAAAGGCNATAATGGAAGGTCTCTATGATATCATCGGAAGATGCGAGAACGAGCAGGACTTAACAAATAAGGAAAGACTATCCTATGTGAATGAGAAAAGCGTTAATATAGAGGATCGAACTACAGAGGAGATGCTTACATTGATTAGCGACTATTTTACTTCAAGATCGATACTGGTGGATGAGAAGCCCTGGGCATACCAGAGCTGCTTTGAGACAACAGGATTACATATCGGAAGTTTCTATTTTGTAAAGTAAGTATAATCGGAAATAATGGAGGATTGGTATGAAAGCGGTGCAGATAAATTCATTAAAACAATATAACAGGCTTCGGGAAAATCGAAGGGAGTTTGTTCCGGTCATCATAAGCGATAATTTAATCTTTGTAGGACCTTCCTACAGACAGGGTCAAACAAACAGCTGTCTAGGTTGTCTGCTAAACAGCTTAAAGGACAATGACAGTGCATACTATCCTCTGTTAACGGTGTTATTATCTGATACGCATAAGCCTTACACCAATCGGACTATGACATTGGAAAATGACCTGGTGATGTCCTACGAGGAGGATACGCAGAACAAGTTTCATATTATAAACAGAGGAAACATGAGTGTTAAAAGCTATCCGGTATATCAGCATCCGGCCTGTGAAATCTGTGAAAGGAAGGAAAAGGCCGAGGACATATTAAAAAAGATCAGGTATGACTATGTGTTTAATGAGAGATTTCGTGAAAAATCTCCTGAAGACATAATGAACGTCATAGATGGTTTTAAGAGCTTAATCAATCCCCATACAGGCATTGGTCAGTATCTGCTTCGGGATGTCGATGCAAAGATTATGCCAATGTATTTTATTAAATCTGATTTGGCAGGACGGGAATTTTATTCCTACGGTCGCACCTCCGATTTACAGAATTCAAAATATGCGGCTATATTTGAGATGCTGGAAAGATATGCTTCAATGGTACCCCATAATAGGGATTGTCTTTTTGGCTCATATAATGATCTAATCAAGGACGGACAAGAGGTGATTAGTCCTATGAGGCTTAACATTCCCGAGAGCATGCTGGCTCCCGGATATGGTAATTACAGTGATGACAGGAAATACAGATGGAAGAAGGTGCTGGAAATAAACTCTGGAAGTTTCGTCTACCTTCCTGAGCAGGCCATTTATTATGAAAGTCAGTTAATCAGTAAGGAGAAGAGGTTTGTCTACGAGACCTCCAATGGATGTGCCTTGGGTGGCTCCCTTGAAGAAGCTATTGTCTATGCACTGTTTGAATTGGTGGAAAGGGACAGCTTCCTGGTTCATTGGTACAACCATATCGCACCGATTAAGCTGGATGTAAGCACATTACAGAACGACAACATATCCAGACTGGTACGGTATATGGAAAACAAAGGCTTTCGGGTACATATATTTGATATTACCATGGAGACAAACATTCCAACCATCTGGGCAGCAGTCGTTGATGAAGATTTTAATGGGAAGGTAAAATGCTACAATGCGGCAGGTGCACATATCAATCCTGAGAAAGCACTGGAGGGTGCCTTAGTAGAAGTGATAACCTCCGTTTTTGTCTATAACAATATATTGGAAAGCGGTAAAAACATAGATCTGACAAAAGCACTGGAGGGTGCACCCGATAAAGTGTTAAATATGGAGGATCATGTATATTTCTATGCAAATAAAAAGAATTTTTCTTATATTGAGAAGTTCTATGAAAATGATGTAGTACTGGATTTCAAGCAGGCATTTGCCTCCTGGTATCAGAGAAAAAACAGTAACTATAACTTTAAGGATATACTGGACAGGGTGTCTTTATATCATAAGGAGATATATGTCTCTTATCTCTATACAGAGGTTAACAAAAAACTAGGCCTGGAATGTGTAAAGGTGATTATACCTTCGATGCTTACGATGACCTTTGGCAACGGCAACAAACGCATCAATTATGAACGTGTCCAAAAGGGACCGGTTTTGTCGGGAATAAGGTGTAACCCTATTGCGATTGATGATATTTATGATATTCCACATCCGTTTCCGTAATGTATAAAGAGGTGTAAAGGGATGAACTTCTATGAAAGACTAACTAAATATCGATACAATTATAAAAATTCATACAGCTCCTTTAAATTCATAGATTTTATGAATACGGATATGGAAGGAACTTACGATTCTTATCCGGATAAAAGCAATGAGAATTCAATTAGGCAAATAGTAAGATCGGTTTTCTCTTATCGAAGATATGAACCTTGCAATCCTTATGTTTTTCACAAGGTAGTCCCCTCTGCCAGGAATGTTCATCCTAATGAAGCATTTCTGATTGAGGATGGGTTTATAAGCCGGTTTAATTCCAAGGCAAATCAATTTGAGATGCTGGGATATTCCCGTCATTACGAAGGAAGGCTGTGGATAATTATAGCTTCAGAGCTATGGAGAATCATGAAGTTTTACGGAGATTTCGGACTGGCTCTATCGCTTCTGGATGTTGGCCATATACAGGCCCACGTAAAATTAAAGCTTTTGGATTCAGGATATGAGAGGGCCAGATTACTATATGGAGTTGACACTAAGAAGCTGATTCAGAGTCTTGGCTTTTCAAAAAACTCTGCCTGTATCGGTGCGGTAATCGATTTATCTGAGTATGTAAGTGAAATAGAATTCTTGTCAGAAAAGGATCGGGTAAAGACAGGGATACAACAACGTAAATTCAATTATGANGATGAAGTCGGCAGTTATCCGCAGGTGATAGAATTCCTTNATTACAGGGACGAGCCTAAGACAAAACCTATTGCGTATCATGAGGGAGCAAATAAACTGTGTAAAGACTTAGCATATGAGATATATAGAAATTCCGGACACAGCACACCGGGACTATTCAGTACCACAGAAAGACTTCCTACGGCCACAGCTAAACGATATGCGGAAGGAATCGCCGAATATATAAAATACTTTCTCGGTGACAAGTCAGGGTTTTGGGCAGGTGTATTATACCGTGCATTAGACGGAGAGGACTATCTTATAATTGTTTCGGAGGCCGGGACTGAGAGGATTAATAAATGCTGTAAGATTCATAGAGAAGAGTTGCTTCATGATACCTTTGAACATATTAACATGAACAGTATTCCCTTAGATATTTTCCTGATATATTCTATTGATCCATATAGCACACAGGAGGAAAATATTCGAAATGCGCATATCGGGGCCGGTGAGATAAGTCAATATATCAGTCTTATGGCAGCTAAGGATGGATTTTTTGCAAGGCCCATGAAAAATTTTAATGATAATTATATATCAAAGCTGATTGGTATTGACAGTAACAGAGAAAGCATAGTGTATTCAACGATTATTGGCAGAGAAAACCATTACAATTATGTTTTAAAGCTGTAAGCAATCATTCTGCGGAAGGGAGGATTAAATGAACTGGAAAGCAATCCATTTTTATATACATGATAATAAGTTTCACACAACTTTTCTTACGGAATACTTAAAGCCTTTCATAGAAAGGCAGCAAAAGAAGGGACATCTGAAGAAATTCTTTTATATAATTTATTGGCAAGGCGGTAACCATATAAGATTTCGTTATATCTCTGATTGTGAGCAAGAGATTAAAGAAGGACTGATAAACTGCTTTCGTGATTTCAAGAAAATCTATAGACCTTCCGAGGTAATGGACAAGGAAACGTATTATAAGATTTTTTCTAATAATAAGGAAGAGGTTACGGAGCTTCAATGGATTGAGGATGGAAATTACCTTGAGGTACCATATGAGCCGGAATATTCACGATATGGCGGAACAGAAGCGATTGGTTACTCTGAGAATGTTTTTCAATGCTCCAGCTGTTATGCATTGGAAATTCTGGAACAGGCAAAGAATAATTATGGATTAAAGCTTTTTGCAGCATTGGACATGATGGGCATTGCTTTAGAAAATATCGAGAAAAAGGAAGAATTCTTAAAATATTATTATGATTTTTGGAGGGATTTTAATGAGCAGAAGGAGGAGCCGGGGGCTTATACTAAGGGGTTGTTTGAGAAATATAAACATTACAATGAACGGACAAGCGGGAGAAATGTTGAATTTTACAGTGCATGGAAGGAACAGCTGTGTAAGAATCTCGATGAGGCGGTCAGGGTCCAAAATACATTTGACAATGGGTGGCAAGCCAAGAATTTAATATTGGCATCCTTATTACATATGAATCATAACCGACTGGGTATTTATCCAAGATACGAAAGCATTATGGCAAAAATAATGCTGTTATGCGCAAAGGAGGCGATTGTGTGAGTGAATTGTTATGGGATTTTAGTGAGAAAGCAGAGGATAAAGGCAGAATCTATCAATTCTATCACATTAATTCGAAGCATTCGCCCAGAACTCAGAGCTTTCAGGCTCCAAAGATGAACTATTCTAAGGATTATAAAGAGGACAGCAATTATCCAGTGGTAGCCAAGGTTCCATTACTGGAAGAAACAAAGGATACCGGATATAGTTTGTATTCTGCTCTAATGGAACGTCGGACCTCCTGGAGCTTTCAGAGAGCCACTATGACGGATGATGAGATATTAATGTTCTTAGCCTATTCCTTTGGAGTCAGCGATAAGGAACAAAACACTAAGACTTACCCTTCCGGAGGAAGAATGTATCCGGTTGAGATATATCTGATACCCAATATAAGCATTCAGCAAAGTTCCAAAATATTTAGTAAGGACAAAGTTTTCCGCTATAATGTTGTAACAAGAGATATTGAAATTATGGCAGACGGCAATATAAATTTATTGGATTCTCTGACATCCTCAACGGATATCGGCACAATGACCTTTGCGGATACGCAGTTTCTTATTTGTCTGGTCGGAAATTATACGCACATCAATGAAAAATATCATTCACTTACATATCGGTTGATTCAGATGGAGCTGGGACATATCGGTCAGAATATTATGCTTACGGCAGCAATGCTGAAGCTGAATACGGTTCCCCTAGGTGGATTTTTTGAGGACAGGGTAAACAGGTACCTAAACATAGATGGTATAACGAAACAGACATTATATATATTTGCAGCCGGGTAATATTCTATAATAGGAAGGAAGGATGATTATGGAGCTTGCAACGATTGTAAAATTAAAGGATAAATATCTGTTTTTTAATGACGGAAATATGATTTGCGTTTATGATATGGATGAAAACCTGGTTAAACTTAAGCTTGCCTGCAAGGATGTAATAGATACATATGCCCTAAAAAGAGAGTTGGCAAAACCCCATACACTTCACTGGCTAAGTAAGAAAAAATATTTTAGTTGGCTTGGGGTATTAATCAGTAAATATAATGATCTGTTCGAGGTTGTGGGGGAGGAAAACCTACTGTGGGAACGCACAAAAAATAATCTTACAGATATTATATCAAGAGAGAACTATGCCGAGAATGTGGAGATTTCCATGGATTTTTCTGATAGTACTCTGGTGCTCTATGGATTGTCCGGAATCAATGTGACTATAGCAGAAGCCGTGAGAGATTTAAACTATAAGAGCATTATATTGATTAATCGTGATGAGGTGGTGGAGGCAGAGGATATCGAGGACGAAACCGGAATATATACCTATAAGGATGTTTTACAAAAAAAGAAGGATATACTCTCCGATTATTTTAATAAGAGGAATGAAAAGGTTAAAATCATTAATTTGCAGGATCTAAATGATCTGACTGTAATAGATAAAAGCATTTTTATAATCGAAAACAACAGTCTGAGTAAGGAGGAGTTACTGGGAATTAATCGATTTGTCACCAAGCACAGAAANTTAGCTCTTTTCTTTCAGATGCAGCCGGATAAATTGATTTTTGGACCGCTTGTGGTCGGAGGAGAGAGTGCCTGTCTTGAGTGTCTGGAGCATGGAGAACTTTTTGAGAAATATTATGGGATAAAGAGTGTTCCTGTTGATTCGGTGTTCAGATATATGCTTATGTTCTTAATAAAGAGAACCTTATGCTATGTGAAGGAGAATGATCTTTATATACTGCTTGGGGATGTGCAGATACCGATTAATAAGATATTTAAGATTGATCGATTTACTATGCGTGGTGAATTTGACTATATATACCGGGATGTTGACTGTACCTGCTCTTTAGATGATTAGAATATAATAGTATTCAGACAGAGATTATCGCCGTAACCGTTTTGGTTATGGCGATTTTGCTAATATTCCCAAAAAGTATTTACAAGAAGGGTTTCCAATGTTATACTTTTACCGAATAATAGAGCAAATAAGGATATTATGTATGTCAATGACAGAAATTGGACAAGCCGGTTATTATAGATTATAGGGGAGGCAATATATGAAATACATAATAGGAGTTTGTGATGATGAGAAATTGCAGGTCAAAGTAAACGGTCTATACATAAAGGAAATTGCCTTACGTAATAATTGGGATGTAGCTATGGTTCCGTTTAACACGGGAAGGGCGGTTCTTGAATATTTAGCAACGAGGAAATTGGATGTTTTATTTTTGGATATCGATCTTGGTAATGAATCGGGTATAGGAATCGCGGAAAAAATTGCAGTTAAATATCCGGAAGTTGTGGTTATATTTATTACCGGACATCGTGAATTTGCCAATGATGCCTTTGATGTAGATGCGATGGGATACATTGTAAAGCCGGTAGAAGAGAAGAAGATGGAAAGGGTACTTAAAAAGACCCTGACACATGTCGAAGCAATTCGCTCTAAAAAACCCAGTGAAACCATAGTGGTTACAGTTGAAAATCTAAAGAAGAAAATTCTTCAGAATGATATTCTCTATATTGAGCGTCAACAGGCGAAAAGCATAATTGTTTTAAAAGGAAAAAAATACGGTGTGTATGAGACAATTACCTCTCTGGCAGAAAGGCTCACGGACAGCTTTCTAAGAATCAGTCAGAGCTATATTGTGAACAAATCCTTTATTGCAGGCATTGAAGGAAACAGAGTATTGCTTAAGAACGGAATGGATATTTCCATTGGCAGGACGTATCGCAAGGATGTTCTAGAAGCCTATTACCAGGACAAATAATAACAGAGGTGGAATTAATGGAAGAAAATCTCCATTTTATAACGGGTGTCCTTATATTCGTAGTGGATGCTTTCCTATGGCATAAACTGCTTTTCAGCATGTGCAACTTTCGCTATGATAAGAAATTAAGAATCATCCCTCCGGCCATATGGTGTTTGGTATTTATATTAAGAAATCTTATTATGGAGATGGTTGACGGAGACACCTTAATAGAGATATTAAGGATACTGACTTTGCTGACAGGATTTATACTTGCCCTTGTTTTTTATCAAGACAAATTTTCAAAAATACTGATATGGAATATAGTACATATATTATTAATGGCGGTATCAGAATTATTTACAATACTGATCTTATGGATTGGCACAAGGCAGCCGGTTGAGATGGTGATAAGTCAGGACAGGGGATATTATGTCGGAACATTAATATCCAAGTTGCTGATGTTTGCAATCATATGGTTAATAACGATGAAGAAGGATCGTTACAGCGTGCTACTAAAAAAGGGATTTATCGATATTATAATTCTGGGCATTATAATCACCATGGTGTATGCATATTCCGTTTATATAATTCGAAATCAGGAGGTTTTTTCCGGAGTCAGTAAGTGGTTCTTAAGTGGGTCCCTGATTGCTTTATTTATTATAGTGGCTCTGATTGTAAGAATTATGTTTCATTTGTTTCGGGCTGTAAAGCAGGAATTAGATGCTCAGCATAGGGTTCAAGAGCTCGAGATGGAACGGCAATTTTATACGGAGATGGAGAATCTGGTGTCTTCGTTAAGGGCGTTACGACATGATCTCAATAATCATTTCAGTGTTATCAATGGATTATTAAGTGCAGGCCAGTATCAGGAGTGTCAACGGTATATGCAGGAGGTATATTCTGAAATGGATATGGCAAATTCCTTTGTATGCGTTGAGAACACAGCGGTTTCGATTTTAATTAATAATAAGATTAGNAAGGCAAAAAGCAAAGGTATAAAAATTGAAAGCCTGATTTCATTTGATAATTTTTCTATGCCATATATAACAATCTGCTCTCTGATAGGTAATATTCTGGACAATGCAATCGAAGCGACGGAGAAAACAGAGGATAAATATATTCAGCTTATTGTTAAAGGAAAGAACGGGGAGTGTAAAATAAGCTGTGAGAACACCTATGCAGACAGGCCGATATTCAGTGACGGAAAATATCAGACATCAAAGAAGGATAAAAAAAATCATGGGATTGGACTTTCCAAGGTACGGGAAATCGTTAAGGAATATCATGGAACCATGGATATCCAAGTTGATGATACCTTCTTGATATCATTAACATTGAAGGCATAAGAAAAAAGCTGAGAATTAGGGTTCTCGGCTTTTTTAATGCTCATTGATTTATCATTATGCAAATATCGAATCAGATATTCTTCGGTAAAACGCTCTTAATGCTAATATCATCCATTCCTTCCGGTTTCTTAGGCTCATAAAATAATAAGAAGCAACGAACCGGACCACTTAATGCGACCATAGCAACTAAGGACAATACAGATGTTAAAACGCTGTTAGTAATTTTCTTGCTTAATTTGGTAATGTTTTTCTTCATAGTTTAACCTCCTTAAAATAATTGATTATTAATGAAATGGCTTGAACATATATTCCGAATACACTGATAACAGCGTATTTAGGTTCGATTGGAAGAAATAATGAGATTACTGCAGCAAGGCTTATTAACCAGGGAAAGAAGAAGTTAACAACAGGTTGGTTCTTATATCTTAGCTTTTTATGTCTGTCCCTGGAGAAACGGAACTGAAAGTACATACAGCATATTACAAAGAAGATTAGGATCGGTCGATAAAATTCGGTCACAGATATAATTGTCCCCACTGCGATAGATGACAGCATACTGAAAGAAAAAAGAACCAGGCATCTTGAATGTGAAGAGGCATGAGCCCCGCCTCCATAAAGCCTAAGAGGAATAAAGGTCGCAAAAAAGCATAGCATTTCGGGAAAAACATCAAGTATATAAGAAACAGTAAATAATACGATAATTTCGACTAAGCGTGACAACACCACTTCAAATCCATAGGCATATATGCTTTTATATTTCTCCTCAACACCTCTGGGAAGAAGGAATCTTTGAAATATGAATTCAGATATCCTGCAATAAATCATTTAAGAGTTCTTTCCTTTC